>Ga0213861_10000008_pt1 | contig 124774 bp, 120 predicted proteins | sample PICome_4_FD_160110 | JGI IMG/M metagenome (GOLD analysis project Ga0213861, IMG submission 160110) | Coastal seawater microbial communities near Pivers Island, North Carolina, United States - PICO131 | ecosystem: Environmental > Aquatic > Marine > Coastal | place: USA: North Carolina... | reverse complement strand
GTAGAGAAGGTTGGAGATTAGGTGGAGAAGATACTGGTTCATTCTTAGGTTCTAAAAAAGACCCAACTCTAACATTGGTTAGAAATGAAATGTACACATTCTCAATTAATGATTTAGGTTTTGAGGATACTACAATTGATGAACCATTCTTGATTAAAACAAAACCAACTGCTGGAACTGTATATGATGTATATGAAAGTATTGGTTTGGTAAATAATGGTATTACATTTGGTACTATAACATTTACTCCTTTAACTGATACACCAGATACACTTTATTATGTAAATCCAAACAACGCTTCAGCTAGTGGTGTGATAAACATCGTAGATAGTTTACCACTTTCATCGGAGCAGGAATTTGTTTATGTTCCAACTAGAGGTGAATTTGAAAAAGTAGTAAACACTAAAGATAATATAAAAATAACAACTGGTTCTCAATATACATCATCATTAGATGCTAGTGTTTCTGATAGAAACATAGTAAGTGGAGGATTCAGTACAATAGTTGGTATTCTAAAAAGTGGAGTAGATTCATTTACACCAACTGCAGCAACTTATAATCCAGCTGATGGTGAATTTGTAATGACTGTTTCTCAACATGGTTTAGATGTTGGTGATAGAATTTACTTAAAGCCAGAATCATTCGTATTCACTTGTGATATGGATGGTAATAGAACTGAGCACAAATTACCTTCAGTTGGACAACCCGCATACAACAAACAATTAACTATAACTTCGATAACCGATGATACCATAACTGTAAATGTTGGTAAATCAGGTCCGAATATAAACTTTAATACAACTAACGCAACTTATGACCCATCAACTGGAGATTTCGTTGCAACTGTTGGGAACCATACTTTAAGTGTTGGAGAAGGTATTGTACTTTCACCAGAATCATTTGCATTCACTTGTGATATGGATGATGACCAATCAGTTAAATCTTATCCAAGAGTTGGTATTGACCCGTTTGCAGTTCGTTCTATTCCAATTACTTCTGTAACTGATACTACGTTAACATTTAATGTTGGAGCATCAGGTCCTAATAAGTATTTTACTCCTTCATCCGCATCTTATAATGCATTGACTGGTGATATGATTGTAACTGTTGGACAACATGGATTGGGAGTTGGGAGAAGTGTAGTATTGGAGGATGAATCATTTGCATTCACTTGTGACCAAGATTCAGATGCAACAACTCATTCTTATCCAAGACCAGGTTCAGACCCATATGCTGGTAAATCGATAGAAATTAAATCGGTTGGAAATACTCAACATACACCAACAAATGCTCCTTATGATGCATCTACTGGAATTGTAACTTTAACTATCGCTGGACATGGATTTAGTAATGGAGATTATGTTAAAGTTGATGATGGAGCATTAACCTATACTTGTATATTGGATGGTAATACTGTTGAGAAATCTTATCCAAGAGCTGGATATGATTACCCAAGCGGAAGATGGTTAGAAATTTCAAACGTAACAACTGATACTTTTGATATTAACATTGGAGCATCTTCTTATAAATCAACACATACATTTGTATCTGCAACTAATGGTGGTATAAGAAGGCAAACTGGTACATTTACAATTAATGTAGGAGATGGTGGAACGGCATCAAACTCTTTACACACATTTGTATCAGCTTCAGCAAACGCTGTAAAGCATGAACCACAATCAGTTCATACTTATGTATCTTCTTCAAATGGAGCTATTAAACATTTACCACAATCAACTCATACCTTTGTTAGAACAAGCGAAGATTCGGTAAGTACTTTACCAATTCTAACTAAAAATATTGAAGGTTTGGTTAAAAGAAGTAATGCAACTCAATTTACTTCTTCACTAAGTGGTTCAGAAAACCTTATATCTAAGTTATCATCTTCGTTTGAAACTGTATTAGATATTATAGAATTTGGAACTGGTTCAACTCCAACAACTGCAACTTATGACCCTGCGGATGGTGATTTCGTAATGACTATTCCAAATCACAAATTTAGAAAAGCAGATAGTATTTATCTAAAACCAGAATCATTTGTATTCACTTGTAAAATGGATGATAATAAAACTGAACATAAATTACCTTCAGTTGGACAACCTGCTTACAATAGTAAATTAAGAATTAAATCGGTAACTGATAATACTGTAACTGTAAATGTTGGTAAATCGGGTCCAAATTTACATTTTAATCCTACTAACGCAACTTATGACCCAGCAACTGGTGATTTTGTAATTACAACTGGTACTCATAGTTTAAGTGTTGGTGAGGGGATTATATTAGATATTGAATCATTTGCATTCACTTGTGATATGGATGATGACCAATCAGTTAAATCTTACCCTCGATTGGGTATAGACCCTTATGCTGGTCGTTCAATGATTATAACCGATGTTACTGATACTACAATGACTGTAAACGTTGGGGTATCGGGTCCAAACAAATACTTTACTCCATCGGATGTTAACTATAACGCATTGACTGGAGAAATGGTATTGACTGTAGGTCAACATGGGTTGGGTGTAAGTAGAAGTGTAGTATTAGAAAATGAATCAATTGCTTTCACTTGTGACCAAGATGGTGATTCATCTGTTCACTCTTACCCAAGAAGTGGTTCAGACCCATATGCAGAACAATCAATAGAAATTATTTCAGTTGGAACTACATCACATACTCCAACAAATGCACCATACAATCCAACAACTGGTATCGTAACACTCACAATCGCTAATCACGGATTCTCTAATAATGATTATATAAAAGTTGATGATGGTGCATTAACTTATACTTGTGTTTTAGATGGAAACACAACTCAGAAATCTTATCCAAGAACTGGAATAGATTATCCATCTGGAAGATGGTTACAAATTTCAAATGTAACAACTGATACATTTGATATTAACATAGGTTCATCTTCTTACACTGGAGCTCATACATTTGTATCTGCTACAACTAATGGAATAAAAAGACAAGATGGTACATTTACAATTAATGTAGGGGATGCTGGTAGTGCTTCTGATTCAATTCATACATTCGTATCTGCATCAACAAATGCAGTGAAACACGAACCACAATCACTTCACACATTCGTATCAGCATCTAGAGAAGCAGTTAAACACCTACCACAATCAGTTCATACTTTTGTTAGAACTATTGATGATTCGGTAACTGTAATTCCACCAAAAGTGGAAAATATTGAAGAAGCTATTTCTGTAACAACTGAAACTCAATATGTAACATCTTCTATATCTGCATCGGCTGCAGATATCTCATTCATCTCAGAATCATTTGAGATTGTAACGAGAATTATAGAATTTGGTAGTGGTTCTTATGAATCATCATCATTATATGGTAGTGAGGTAACTGCATCATCAACTGTTGCGGCTTATAACTTATTAAAATCAAACATTGACTTTATAAAAGAAGAAACAATTTCATATTTAAGTTCTTCTTGGTCTGCTGCAGATTACAATGAGGCAAGTTGTAGTAGAGATATTGCTGGTATTGTTAGTGGAGCAGCTGAAGATTTAATTCACAATGTTTACTCAGCATCTATATTCAATGGTAAGTTCTACTTAGAATATCCATCACAAGCACAAGGTTCACAATTAAACCAAACGTTGGATGGAATTAGATACGCAAGTAGAGTAGCACAAAAAGTAGCATCGAATGTAACATTCTCAAATCCATCACAAGATAGATTAGATACGCAAACAATTATAAACAATAATAAAGAGTTTATCAAAGAAGAAGGAATTGCATTCCTATCAGCTTCTTGGAGTGATTTCGATTATCCAGAAGAAACTTGTAAAAGAGATATCGTACATATCTTAGATGCATCAATTACTGATATTGTTTATGGTGGTAATGAAAGAACAATTAATGCTGGTGTATTCTATTGGAAATATCCATCAGAAGCAACTGGTTCTCAATTGTTCCCAACTTTAGATGGTATTGAATATGCTGGTGAAGTTGCACAAAAAGTAGTTAGTGGAGCAGTATTTACACCACCAACTTCTGATAAAGTAAATGCTTATAACTTAGTATTAGAAAATAGAGATTTAATCCAAAATGAAGTAATAGAATATGTTTCATCTTCTTGGAACGCAGCTGATTACGATGATGTTAAATGTAAGAGAGATACTGGATACATTATTGATGCAGCTATTACTGATTTACTATATGGTGGAAATGAAAGAAGTATAATAGCTGGAGATTTCTACTACAAATATCCATCACAAGCACAAGGTTCACAATTAGACCAAACTGTTGATGGTATAGTTCATGCTCAAAGATTATCTGATAAGGTAATGAGTAATACTATATTAGTAAATCCATCAGTAGAAAGAGAAGGATTATATCAAACGATAGAACAAAATAGAGAATTGGTTCAAGCTGAAGTAATTGCTTACATCTCATCTTCTTGGGTTGGGTTCGATTACGATGAAGCTAAATGTAGTAGAGATGTTGGACACATCTTAGATGCAGTTTCAACTGACTTGAGATATGGTGGAAATGAAAGAAGTGTTATTGCTGGTGAGTATTATTACTTATATCCATCAGAAGCAACAAGTGTTCAAAAAACACAAACTATCGATGGTATCGTACATGCAGCTAACTTAGTTCAAAAACTTATTCAGAATGTTGTATTAGTACAACCTTCAGAAACTAAACTAAGTATTTGGAATACAATTAGAGATAATAGAAGTTTAATTCAAAAAGAAGTAACTGAGTATATTGATTACGCATATCCATTCTTTACATATAATAGAGAAAAGTGTAGAAGAGATGTTGGGCATATTTTAGATGGTGTTGCAACCGATTTCTTATGGGGTGGTAATCAAAGAAGTATTAAAGGTGGAGAATTCTATTACTTATTCCCATCTGAAGCAACTACTGTACAAAAAGATGAAACTATTGATGGTATTATGTACGCTAAGAATTTAGTTAGAGATATAATTACACAACAAACATTATTATCTCCATCAAAGGTATCCAATACTGATGGAAACATTAAGGTAACATCTTTTGAGGCTGTAACATCTTCAATCGCATTGAGTGGTTCATATCAAACTGAAGTTAGTGAATCATATGATATTGTAACTGGAATTATAAAAACAGGTATTGAATCATTCACACCTAAAACTGCAACTTATGACCCTGCGAATGGTGATTTTGTAATGACTGTACCTAAACATAATCTATATAGTGGTGATAGTATCTATCTAAAACCTGAATCATTCACATTTACTTGTGAAATGGATGGTAATAGAACTGAACACAAACTTCCATCAGTTGGACAACCTGCTTATGATAATAGATTAACTATTAAATCAACAACATCAGATACTATAACTGTAAACGTTGGTAAATCAGGTCCAAATGTAGAATACAACCCAACAACTGCATCATATGACCCAGCAACTGGAGAATTTGTTGTAACTGTGGCAAGTCATAGTTTAAGTGTTGGTGAAGGTGTAGTTATGAAAGCTGAATCATTTGCATTTACTTGTGATATGGATAATGACCAATCGGTTAAATCATATCCAAGAGTAGGAATCGACCCATATTCAGTACGTTCAATTCCTCTAACGGCTGTAACTGATACTACAATGACATTTAATGTAGGAGCATCAGGTCCGAATAAATATTTCACACCTGTATCTGCTTCTTACAATGCTCTAAGTGGAGATATGACTCTGACTGTTACCGAATCATTCGGATTGGGTGTTGGTAGAAGTGTGGTATTAGAAAACGAATCATTCGCATTTACTTGTGACCAAGATTCAGATGCTACAATACATTCTTATCCAAGAAGTGGTTCAGACCCATACGCAGAACAATCAATTGTAATTACTTCAGTTGGTACAACTTCACATAGTGTAACTGATGCACCATATGATTCTGCAACTGGTGATGTAACTATAACAATCGTATCACATGGATTTAGTAATGGAGATTACATCAAATTAGATGATAATTCTCTAACTTATACTTGTGTATTAGATGGTAATACAACTACAAAATCTTACCCAAGACCTAATTACGATTATCCAAGTGGAAGATGGTTAGAAATTTCTAATGTAACAACTAACACATTCGATATCAATATAGGTTCTTCACCATATGTAGGTTCACATACATTTGTATCAGCAACTACTAATGGATTAGAAAGACAAAATGGAACATTTACAATTAATGTTGGTAATGGTGGAAGTGCTTCTGGTTCTTTACACACATTCGTATCAGCATCTAATAGAGCAGTAAAACATGAACCTCAATCAGTTCATACTTTTGTATCAGCTTCAAATGGTGCATTGAAACACTTACCTCAATCAGCTCATACATTTATTAGAACTGATAGAGATTCAGTAAGTACATTACCTGTATTAACTGAAAGCATTGAAGGGTTAATTAAAATAAATGATACAACTCAATTTACTTCTTCTTTAAGTGGTAGTGTGGTTGAATCAGCATTTGTAACTCGAAGTGTAGGATTTATCAATGATATTATCAGATTAGGAACTGATGATATTCCTTTCGCATTAGCAAAATGGTACGATGATACATTGGATACTCCACAACAATTAACAACGGGTTCTTATACTCAAATAGTTGGACCTACATTAGATTCAGAATACAACAATGGTTCAATTATATCTTTAACTGGTAATGGTAGTGATTTCTTCAAAAAAGAAGTTACAGTCAATGGTGTAAGAATTGTTGTAGCCGGTGATGTTGGTGGACAAACTGCTGTACCTGATACATTTACTGAGAAAGTTGCTCGTATGTTTGAATTATTTACTGACCCAAGTGGTTCGGGAATAAATGAAACATTCCAAAGAAATTTAATTAAAACATTAAGTGGTGATAGTGGAACTTACCACGCTGGATTACCAACTATACAAAGAGTAGCAAGAGGAGCTGGAAGTGATTATACTCCAAACTTCCTTGATGATGCTGGTATTTTATATTGGAACTTAACAAACTTGTTTGATACTCATGTACAAAACGATATGGTTTGGTATCTAAACTCAACAGGTGATATATCTGGTTCTGGTGATATAGATGCACAAGAAGTAATTGAACACATATTCCACACATTACATATGCATGGTTTACCTGCAGATGATATAAAACTATATTCTTATTTGGCATCTGATTGGCAGACTGGTGATTTATATCTTGCAATGGAAGAGGCATATGATGCTGGATTGTGGGATTCATCGGGATATGGTGGTAATAGTTGGAAAACTGATTCTGATGCATTTGAGGTAGCTGCTAAAGAATATCTATATTTGTTAAACTTCGCAATGTTTGAATATACCGATTTATGGGAAAATGGAAGTCTTTCTCCTGAGTGGGATGATTCAATGAGAACACAAGCTGGAATTTTAGCAAATAACCCATTAGGTTATGCATTCCATAACACATATATTTCACCTACAATTAGTAAACCATCATTGGCAACTATTAGAAGTATATTCCAAGATGGTGATTTGGGTGACCCAACAATAGCAGGTGAATCTGGATATGTTGTAACTCCAACTGGAACTTATACAACTGATACTGAATTTGGTATCGTAAGTTCATCATTTGGTCAAATTATTAATATCATCGAAAATGGTGTTGATACATTCACACCAACCACAGCAACTTATGACCCATCAAATGGAAACTTTGTAGTTACTATTCCAAATCATACTTTAGATATTGGAGATGAGATTTATATAAGACCAGAATCGTTTACATTTACTTGTACGATGGATGGAAATAAAACTGAACACAAATTACCTTCAGTTGGACAACCTGCTTATGATAATAAATTAGAGATAACATCAAAAACTGATGATACTATAACTGTAAATGTGGGAGCATCGGGTCCTGATGTTGAATGGACTCCATCTAACGCAACTTATGACCCCGCTACTGGTGATTTTGTAATTACAACTGGAACTCACACATTAAGTGTTGGGGAAGGTATCGTATTAGATACTGGTTCATTTGCATTTACTTGTGATATGGATAACAATCAATCAACTAAATCTTACCCTAGATTTGGAATTGACCCATACGCTGGACGTTCAATGAAACTTACTTCGGTAACTTCAAATACAATGACTGTAAATGTTGGAGCATCAGGTCCGAATAAATATTTCACACCTGTATCTGCTTCATATAACGCTCTAAGTGGAGATATGACTCTGACTGTTTCTGAATCATTTGGATTAGGAATCGGAAGAAGTGTAGTATTAGAAAACGAATCTATCGCATTCACTTGTGATATGGATAGTAACTTAACTACTCACTCATACCCAAGAAGTGGTTCAGACCCATACGCAGAACAATCAATTGTAATTACTTCAGTTGGAAAAACTCAACATACACCAACAGACGCTCCATATAATTCAGCAACTGGTGATGTTATTATCACAATTGCTAATCACGGATTTAGTAATGGTGATTATATTAAGATTTCTGATAACGGATTATCTTACACTTGTATATTAGATGGAAATAAAGTTAAAAAATCATATCCAAGACCTGGTTATGATTATCCATCTGGAAGATGGTTACCAATTTCTAATGTAACTACAAATACATTCAAAATTAATATAGGAACTTCATCATATGTTGGAGAACACACATTCGTATCAGCAGAACAAAATAGTATTGAAAGACAAACTGGTATATTTACAATTAACGTAGGAGATGCTGGAAGTGCTTCTGGTTCTTTACACACATTCGTATCAGCATCAGCAAACGCTGTTAAGCATGAACCTCAATCAGCACATACATTTGTATCTGCATCTAAGGGAGCAGTTAAACATTCACCTCAAGCAGGTCATACTTTTGTTAGAACTGAAAATAATTCAATAAGTGTTTTACCAGCGGTTGTAAATAATACTGAAAACAATATTAAAGTAACTAATACAAATCAATTTACTTCTTCTATTATTGGTTCTATAACTGAAGTTAATAAAGTAAAATCATCAATTGGTATAATTGAAGATATATTACAAAATGGTACGTCTGTTAAACCAAACGTAGTTAAGAACAACTCTGATAAAAATAACTTAATTAAAGTTACTGATGCAGTTCAAATTACATCAGAATCATTTGGAGATAGATTACAACAAAGATTGATTTCATCATCAATTGCAATCGTAACTACAATTGTTGAAAACGGAACTGGTTCACTACCAACTGTTGTTGAGTATGGAACTCCTTCCGATTCTCCAAAAACATTAGCAGCTTATAACTTATTAAAAGATAACATTGAATTTATCCAAAGTGAAAGTATCGCTTATTTATCATCTTCTTGGTCAACTGCATCTTACAATGAAACGAGTTGTAGTAGAGATATTGGGGCAATTATAAGTGGAGCAGCTGAAGATATGTTGTATAACGCAAACTCTTCATCTATATTCAATGGTAAGTTCTACTATGATTTCCCATCTAAAGCACAGGGTGCACAATTACAACAAACATTAGATGGTATTAACTACGCTGGTAGATTGGCAGAAAGTATCGTAAGAGGATATACATTCCAAACTGCATCTGCAGTAGTTAGTGGTTCTTATGAATTAATTAGAAACAATAGAGAATTTATTGAAAATGAAACAATTGAATTCTTATCATCTTCTTGGGATGGATTTACTTACAATGAAATAACTTGTAAAAGAGATATTACTCACATTATAGATGCAGTATCAACTGACCTTCTTTATGGTGGTAACGAAAGAAGTGTAAACGCTGGTGATTACTATTACAGATTCCCATCAGCAGCTATTACTGGTGGTGTTCCAAATGAAGATAGACAAAAAGACCCAACTGTAACTGCTATTGATTATGTACAAAATATAGTAACTGAAATAGTAAGTGGGGCTGTTTTCCAAACTGCATCAAATGAGGTTGAATTTGTTTATGATACAATCAGAGAAAATAGAGCATTCTTACAAGCTGAAACTGTTGCATTTGTAAACGCTAAATATCCAAACTTTGATTATAACGAAGCAAGTTGTAGTAGAGATACTGGATTTATTATTGATGCTGTTGCTACTGATTTAAGATATGGTGGAAACCAAAGAGCATTAACTGCTGGTGAATTCTATTATAGATTCCCATCTGAAGCAACTGGTAACCAATTAGATGAAACAACTGATGCATTAATCTATACTAAAGATTTAATTGAAAAATTAGTTAACAAAGAAACATTATTTATTCCAACTGGAAGTTTGAATACTGATAATGGAATTAAAGTAACTTCATTCTCACCAGCAACTGGTAGTAGTATAACTGATGTTACTATTCTTAACACAATTTCATCTTCATTCTCAATTGTATCAGATGCAATCGCTAATGGAACGGGTTCAACACCAACTTCATCTAATTATGGAGCAGTTTCTACTGATTCAGATATCCTAACTACTTATGGATTGATTACTGAAAGTGTACCATTTATTCAAAATGAGGTTGTTGCTTATATTTCATCATCTTGGGTAGGATTTGATTACAATGAAGCTAGTTGTAGTAGAGATGTTGGATTTATAGTAAATGGCGTAGCAGAAGATTTAAGATACGGAATTGTATCAGCATCTTCAGTAAATGCTAGATATTATTATCAATTCCCATCTGAGGCTAATGGAACTGGTTCTCAAGCTCAACAAACTATTGATGGTATCAATTACGCAGCACAATTAACTGAACAAATCGTTAAAGGTGTAACATTTGATTTCCCATCAACTCAAATATCAGCATCAGTTGAATTAATTAGAAATAATAGAGAGTTTATTCAATCTGAATCTATTTCTTACCTAAGTTCATCTTGGGAAGGGTTTGATTATGTAGAAGCAACTTGTATGAGAGATGTTGGACATATTTTAGATGCAGTATCTACTGATTTACTTTATGGTGGTAACCAAAGAAGTAAAATTGCAGGAGAATACTACTACAAATATCCTTCATCAGCAACATCAACTCAATTAGAACCAACTACAACAGGTATTAAGTACGCGGGTGATGTGGCAAGTAAATTAGTACAAAACGAAATATTCGTAACGGCATCGGCTGAAAGATTAGCTGGTAATAAAGTTCTTTTAGATAACAAAGAATTTATCCAAAATGAAGTAATTGCATATATTTCTTCTTCTTGGAGTACATTTGATTACAATGAGGATAAATGTAAGAGAGATACTGGTTATATCTTAAATGGTGTAGCAACTGACTTCTTATATGGTGGTAATGAAAGAAGTAGAGTAAATGGTGAATACTATTACCTATATCCATCGGATGCAACTGTTAATTTCCAAACTAATCCAAATGGACAATTGAATCAAACAATTGATGGAATTAACTATTCAGCAAGATTGGCTGAAAAAGTGTTGGAAAATACAACATTTGTTACCGCATCTACCGAAGTATCTGCATCGGCTGAATTACTAAGAAATAATAGAAGTTTCGTACAAAATGAAACAATTGAATTTATCTCATCTTCTTGGAGTAATGTAAAATATAATGAAGATAAATGTAGAAGAGATACTGGATACATTATAGATGCAGCAGTTACTGATTTAGTATATGGTGGTAATGAAAGAAGTATTAATGCAGGATTGTACTATTGGAGATATCCTTCAAGAGCAACAAATGCTGGAACACCTTCAGAACAAAATCAATTAGACCCGACTGTTGATGGAATCAGATTCGCAAATGGAACTTCACAAAATGTAGTTCAGAATCTACCATATACAACTCCATCAGCTGATATTAAAAATGGTGTAAAATTATTAAGAGATAATACAACATTTATACAAAAAGAAACAATAGCTTATCTAAGTTCGTCTTGGAGTGAGTTTGAATACAATGAAGTTAGTTGTAGTAGAGATTTAGGATACATAATTGATGCTGTTGCTACCGATTTAACATATGGTGGTAATGAAAGAGCAGTTCAAGCGGGTACTTTCTACTACTATATTCCTTCAATAGCAACTACGGAGCAAAAACCACAAACAACTGATGGTATTGATTTCTCTAAAGGGTTGGCTGAGAAGATAATCAAACAACAACAATTAGTATTCCCAGCATTCTTAAATAATAATGGGGCTACTGCTCTTAGAAACGCTAAGAAAGTATTACAAGGTAAAGCAATATCGTACACAAACGCTGCTTTCCCTAACTTTATATACAATGAAGAAAAATGTTATAGAGATACTGGTTTCATTGTAGATGCTATCGTAACTGATATCATTTATGGTGGTAACGAAAGAAGTATCAGAGCAGCTGAATCTTACTACACTGGTGTGTATGGAAGTGCGGCTGTGGTTATAAACGAACAAAAGAAAGAAACGGCAGAAACTAATAGATATCTAAGAACACAATTCCAATTTGTTGCTAGACAAGCACCGGTTGAAGAATTTGGTTCTTTGATTATTACAACTGGACATGATTTCTCTTACGCAGGTGCTGGTGTAACTTATAAAGCATTACCTCCTAACCAAGGTGGTGATGGTATACCTGATCCTGATAAAGAAATTACTGAAATTGGTGGTGGTAGAGTATTCTTTACTTCTGGTAACGAACTTGGTGACTTTAGAATCGGTGGAGGTCTTGTTATTAAACAAGCATCTGGTACTTTAGAAGGTAGGACATTCTCTCGTTCACTATTCTCACTTGTAACACCATTCTCATTAGCACTGCAAGATTAAGGATAAAAAAATAAACAAATATTTATATAGGATATGGCAGAAGAATTAATACCACTAAATGCATTTAAATCCGTACTTACCACTTTAACAGGTGATAATGATGTAGTTTATTCAGCTCCTAAAGGAGTTTCAACTATTTTATTATCAGCTCAGATAACAAATACGGGTAATACAAACGAACCCGTTACTATTAGTATGACTAGTAACAGAGAGTTACCAGTACCACAAGTAGATTCAATTAGTAATGCTGGAAACTTTATAAGCGCATCGGCACTTATAGCAAAAAACCAAACTTTTATTGAAAAAGAATCTGCTGCTTATATTAATTTTCAAAATAACTTACAACAAATTCCGTTTAGTTTTACATCTTCCTTTTTTGAAGGGTATGTAAGAACTGCGGTAGATGGGGTTGAAGCAGATTTAATAGCAGGGGGAACATTACAATCTAAAAAAGCCGCTCTTTCTTTTTACAATAAGAATGGAGAAAGCTTAATTATTAGTGATTATTACACTTCATCATATCAATCAATAGATTACGCCAGTAAATTAGTAGAACAAATACTTATTAATGAATCTGTAACAGGTTCAACTGATGTAGCTAGATTATATCAAGACACGGTAACGCAATCCATAGATAATACTCTTTTAGCAGAGACAGGTTCAATATCAGCATCGATTGATTTATTCAATGCTATATCTGAAACCATATCAAATCCAACAAGAGTTGAACAAGCACCAGTTGATTTAATTACGAATGTAACTATACCAGCTGGAGATTCATTATCGCCGATTGTAGCAGGTAAATTAGTATTAGAACAACAATTTTCATTAATTGTATCAGGTTCTACAAATTTAACTGTAATATTATCGATTCTTGAAAGTGCAAACGAATAATTATATACTAAGACTAATAATAAATGAGCCAATTATTAAGCGGAAAGGTTAAAGTAGTAAGACCATCCGATGTTTCGGAGGATAGGTACGAATATCTACGATTAAATGAAGCAGAACCAAACTTAGGTGTTCCTGAGAGTGGTTCACTTTCATCTGGCTCTATTGCGTTAGTTGCTTCCGATGCTGAGGGTAATCGTTTATTTGTTACAACACTTCAATTAGAGCAAGTTACTGGTTCATTTAGTGGTTCATTTGCTGGAGATGGTTCTCAATTAAATAACCTTCCAGAAGCTGTAAGATTAATAAGTGGTTCTGCATCCGCATCAATCGCTCCAAATATTGGATTCTTAGTAAACGTATCATCATCATTTGATGGAGATGTGGATGTTACTGGTGATGTTAGGGTTAGTGGTGATTTAATTGTTGATAATAGAATAGTAGCAAGAGAATTAATTGTTGAAATTATTTCATCTTCTATTATATTCTCATCTGGCTCAAATAGATTTGGTGAACTATCAACGGATAAGCAAGAATTTACAGGTTCAGTTGAAGTAACTGGTTCATTAGATGTATTTGGAGATACTACTATAAGTGGTTCTACATTTGTTAGTGGGAATGTACAACTAACTTCAGGTTCAGCATTTAGTGGTAGTGGTGAAAACTTATTTAATATCCCAAAATCGGCATTAACCGATGATGCATTACTTTCAAACTTAATAACAACAGGTTCAGTAACCGCATCTGTATCACCTGATGGTGTATTTAAAGTATTCGGAACAGGTTCAGTAACAACTGAGTTAAGTGGTTCTTTATTTGTAAGTGGAAATGTACAATTAATATCAGGTTCTGCCTTTAGTGGTAGTGGTGAAAACTTATTTAATATCCCAAAATCAGCACTTACTGATGATGCATTACTTTCAAACTTAATAACAACGGGTTCAGTAACAGCTTCAGTTTCCCAAGATGGATTCTTCAGAGTATTTGGAACTGGTTCAGTAACAACTGAACTAAGTGGTTCGTTATTAGTTAGTGGAAATGTAAATCTTAATAGTGGTTCTTCATTTAGTGGTAGTGGTGAGAACTTATTTAATATACCTCGTTCAGCATTAACAGAAGATGCATTAGAAACGAATTTAATTATTAGTGGAGCAGTAACTGCTTCCGTATCACCTGATACTGGGTTTGTGGTAAACTCTTTAGATAGTGGTTCAACATTTACTGGTTCAGTATTCCTAAGTAGTGGTTCATTCTTTAGTGGTAGTGGTGAGAATTTATTTAATATTCCTTTATCAGCATTAGCAGAAGAGGTTGAAGTATCAACTAAAATACAATCTGGTAATGTAACTGCATCTGTTTCAGATGAAGATGGATTTGTTGTAAAATCTGAAGCTAGTGGTTCTACATTTACTGGTAGTTTAAGATTAAGTACTGGTGGTATCTTTAGTGGTAGCGGTGCAGAGTTATTTGATATACCTCGTTCAGCACTTACCGAAGATGCACTTATTACTAATAATATTAGAAGTGGTTCAGTAACTGCTTCTGTATCTCCAAACTTTGGATTTGTTGTAGAATCAGAACAAAGTGGTTCTACCTTTAGTGGTTCATTGTTTATAAGTGGTGGAATTGAAATTAATAGTGGTTCATCGTTCTCTGGTAGTGGTGAGAATTTATTTAATATACCAAGAACTGCATTAACAGATGATGCACTTATTTCAAACTTAATATCAACTGGTTCAGTAACCGCATCAGTTTCAACTGATGGTTTCTTTAGAGTACAATCAACAGGTTCAGTAACAACTGAATTAAGTGGTTCGGTATTTGTTAGTGGAGCAGTTCAATTAAATAGTGGTTCAAAATATAGTGGTAGTGGTGAAGATTTATTCGATATACCATTCTCAGCACTTTCAAATGATGCACAAGAAGCAATTGAAGCTTTAGTAACAAGAGAAGCAGTATTTATCGCAAGTGGTTCTATAACCGCATCAACAGAAAATAATCAATTTAAAGTAACTTCTGAGGAAAGTGGTTCTTTATTTTTAGGTACAATAGAAATACCAACATCAAGCGGATTTTTTAGTGGTAGTGGTGAAGGTTTAAGTAACATTCCTCGTTCAGCATTAGTTGAAGATGCATTATTATCGAATTTAATTACAACTGGTTCAGTAAGTGCATCGGTTTCAACTGCTGGTATATTTAAAGTATTTGGAACAGGTTCAGTAAAATCTGAATTTAGTGGTAGTGTTTCTATATCAGAATCATTAGATGTTCCAAAAATCATAGCTGATGAATTCACTGGTTCGTTTAGTGGTTCTTTTGCTGGAGATGGTTCACAACTCAATAATATTCCCCAATCAGCACTTTCCGAAGATGCTTCTCAAATATCAAGTGGTTCGGCAACTGCATCAATTTCACCCAACTTAGGATTTGTAGTGAATACTTCATCTTCTATTGAAGGTGATTTATCAGTTAGCGGTAGAATTACTGCTGAAGAGATTTTTGTAAACTTTATTTCATCATCCATAATTTATTCTTCTGGCTCAAACATATTTGGTGATGATTCAAATACTGATACACAAAAGTTATTTGGTGAAACTCAAATATTGGGTAATGTAACGGCAAGTGGATTAATATCATCCAGTGGATTCGTTGGTGATGGTTCGGAATTGTTTAATATTCCACAATCAGCATTATCAGATAATTCACCATTAATAGCTAGTGGAGCTGTAACTGCATCTACTGAAAATGATATATTTAGAGTAATATCTGCTGGTAGTGGTTCTATATTTACTGGTTCAGTTGAAATTAGTGGAAGTGTAACACTTACATCTGGTTCATTCTTTAGTGGTAGTGGTGAGAATTTATTTAATATCCCACAATCAGCACTTTCGGAAGATTCTCCAAGAATCTCAAGCGGTTCAGTTAGTGCTTCTATTTCTCCAAACTTAGGATTGATTGTAAATACATCTGCATCAATCGATGGAGATGTTGATGTAACTGGAACTGTATCTGCATCTATCTTTAGTGGTAGTGGTGAATCATTATTTAATATTCCATTATCAGCAATTACTGAAGAAGCATTTAGAATTGTTAGTGGTTCAGTAACTGCGTCTGTTGACCCTAATAGAGGATTTGAAGTAAATTCAACTGGTAGGTTTGATGGTGGTGTAACTACAAGTGGTAGTTTAATAGTATCGGCATCAACTTCTTGGGGACCTGATAATTTAGAAAAAATTGTAAAAGTTATTGGAACTGATGATGGTAACAAATATGAAATAGATGGAAAGAGACAACCATTACTTTATTTAGTAAGTGGTAGTACATACACATTCAATCAATCAGATTCTACAAACGCTACACACGAAATAAGATTTTCAACAACTGATAATGGTACACACGCTGGTGGTGTTCCATTTACTGGTAGTGTAGATACTGGTAGTATAGATGCTGGTACAAATGGTTCACAAGTTACAATAGCAATAAACTTTGATACTCCTAATACACTATACTATTATTGTTTGAATCATTCTGGTATGGGTGGGGAAATCAGAAAAGTACTTAGTTATCCGATTAGTGAAACCATAATAAATGATACAGTTATTGTAACTGGTTCAATTTTTACAAGTGGTTCAATCACAACAACTGGTGATATTGATACAAATATTGTTAGGGGTACTCAATTTAGTGGTTCATTTAGTGGTAGTGGTAGAGATTTATTTGATATACCTCTTTCAGCATTAGCAGAAGATGTAGAGGAATTATCATTTATAGCAAGTGGTAGTGTAACCGCATCAACAGATCCTGAATTTGGATTTAAAGTAAATACAACATCTTCTATTGAAGGTGATTTAAATGTAACAGGTGGATTATATGTATCTACTTCATTAACTCAATTAGAAACTCTTCCGGTTACTCAATCAGTAACTATTGGAGAGAATGGATTTACAATAAATGGTAATTTAAAACAACCATTAAAATTCTTAAATGGTGTTACATATCATTTTGATATATCCGATTCTTCTAATTTAAATAATACAATAAAACTATCTCAAACAATAGATGGTTCACATAATGCTGGTGCTGAATATACAACTGGTGTAACAACAAGTGGAACTGCTGGTAATAGTGGTGCATTTGTAAAATTACAAGTTACTAATAGTACACCAAAACGATTATACTATTATTCAATTCCATCAGCATCTTATGGTTCTTCTATAAAAATATTAGAAGAAGTTCCAACAATTTCACAAAATATTATAAATGGTAATACTGAAATAACTGGAACATTAGATGTAAGTAGTATTTCATCTGCAGAAAAAATATCATCACCATTTATAACATCATCTTATTTAACTTCATCGGTTATAGATTTTGTTACTGGTGAAAACACATTCCCAACTCAACCAGGTAGATTAAAGTGGAATGAAACTGATGGTACTTTAGATTTGGGAATGAGTGGGGGTTCTGCTTCATTACAAATCGGACAAGAATTATATTATCCAAAAGTAGTAAACAAAGCTGGTGAAAATCTAATCAATGGTACATTGGTAATGGTTGACCCAAACAATCCAGCACAAGGTAACCGAATTAGAGTTATTAAATCTATCTCAGATGGTACTTATGATTCTGATTTATTAATTGGTGTACTAACCGAAAATATAGATAATAATCAAGAAGGATTTGCTACTTGGTTTGGTATGGTTAGGGATGTAAAAGTAAACTTATTAGAAGATGCTGGGTTAAAATATACTGGTTCAACTTGGAGTGAGGGAGATATGTTATACCCAGACCCACAAAGGGCTGGTGGTATGACAAATGTACAACCAGAAGCACCTAATTTAAAATCAACAATAGCACTTGTTGAGAGAGTAAATGGTAATAAGGTACAGCTTTTAGTAAGACCACAATTAGGTAATCACTTAGAAGATTTACATGATGTACAGATAGTATCGGCATCTAATAATGATATTATAGTATTTTCATCATCATCAAATAGATTTGAAAATAGAAGTGATAACTTAGTACTAAGTGGTTCGTTTAGTGGTTCATATAGTGGTTTCTATCAGGGTATATTTAGTGGAGATGGTTCACAACTTCAAAATGTAGAAGCAGCAGCTGCACCTCTTATCTCAAGTGGTTCTGCTACGGCATCGGTTGCAAGTGGTGATACATTTGTAGTAACTGCTCCTGATAGTGGTTCGGTATTTACTGGTTCAATTGTAACATCTGGTTCAATAACTGTTGGTGGTGGGGGAATATTTAGTGGTGATGGTAGTGGTTTAACAAACATTGATATTGCTAATTTATCACTAAACGTAACTCAGTTATCAAGTGGTTCAGCAACTGCATCATTAGAATTTAACGAATTTAAAGTATTTGACAAAGGTATTACTGCGAGTGTAGATTCATCATTTAGTGGTTCAGTAAATATTTCAGAATCATTAGATGTGGGTGGTATTATTAGTGGTGATGGTAGTGGAATTACAAATATTGATATTGCTAATTTAGCAATTGATTCATCAAAAATATTTACAGGTTCGGTAACTGCATCGGTTGATCCTGATGGATTCTTTAGAGTTGAAAACTTAGATTCTAATATAAATTCAGGTTCAGTAAAAGTAGAGATTAGTGGTTCATTAGAGGTTTCTCAATCAATAACAGCATCTCTATATCGTGGTGATGGTGGGGGATTATTTAATATTCCATTAGATGCGATTGAAGATTTAGAATTAGATAGAATAGTATCTGGTTCAGCAACTGCATCAATTTCACCAAATAAAGGTTTGGTTGTAAACAATCAAATTAGTGGTACATTATTCGTTGGAGATGGTGGAGGGTTATTTAACATACCAGCTGAAGCATTAGAAGATTTATCATTACCTCTTATTATTAGTGGTGGTGTAAGTGCATCGGTTGAACCAAATAGAGGATTTGAAGTATATTCACCTGAATTTGGTTCTAAGTTTACTGGTTCACTTAATATTAGTGGAAGTGTAACTATACCATCTGGAAGTGGATTCTTTAGTGGTAGTGGTGAGGGATTATTTAATATTCCAGCAGATGCAATTGAAGGATTAGACCAAAGTAGAATTCTTAGTGGTTCGGTAACCGCATCTACAACTCCTGATGATGGGTTTGTAGTACGTTCTGTTTCTAGTGGTTCAACGTTCTTTGGTGATGTTGATTTTAAAAACGATATTAGTGCATCTAAGATTCACGCTAGAACTGAAGTATTCTCACCAAGAATTACATCATCATTTGTAGGTTCATATCAGGGTGAAAATGTTGGTATAGATGTACCTGATGATTTAGATATTTTAGTATTTGATGCAGATGCAAACAAATTTAGACCTGTAACACAATTTGGTGATACTGCTGTATTCCCATTCTCTGATGTAACTCAAGTAACATTCCAACACAATTTTGGAATTGATTATCCAGTAGTTCAAATTTATGAAACTGGTTCAAATGGACAGATTATTCCACAAGCAATCGAATCAATCAATAGTTCATCGGTTAGAGTAACATTTAGTGGATTGACAAGTGGACAAGCAGTAATTGGTACTGGTGGTAGATTGGCAGGATTTGTACAAGGTAGTGATGTAGTAGGTTCAGTAGTATCAGCATCATATGCAGATTTTGCTAAAAACGCAGATACTGCATCAACGTTAGTAGGATTTGATTCAGCATCACTTGCTGAACTTGGAAACTTATCTGAATATATAAAGAATAACCAAACTGCATCTATGACAGTTCTTTCAGCATCATATGCTGAAACTGCTTCATTCGCTGTAAACGCTGGTGATTTTAATACTTCTAATTTTGTAAGAACTGACCAGACGGCATCAATGACTGTACTTTCAGCATCATACGCTGAATCAGCATCTTATGCTATAAACGCTGTATCAGCTGAAGATTATGTAAGAAATAATCAAACCGCATCGATGACTGTACTTTCAGCATCTTATGCAGCAACTGCATCATTCGCTCTAAATGCTGGTGATTTTGTTGGAGAAAATTTCTTACCAAATAATGGTACTGGTTCATTTGTTGGAAGATTTGAAGTAAGTGGTAGTTTAGTAGTAACGGGAAGTACTGAGTTAATAGGATTAGAAACAGGTAGTTCAGATACGGTATTAGTATTAAATGAAACTACAAATAGAATAGAAAAAAGAGATGTAACTGCTGTAAGTGGTACATCTGGTACTGGTGGTACTTCTGGAACGTCTGGTTCTGGTGGTTCAAGTGGTTCTTCTGGTACAAGTGGGACAAGTGGAAGTAGTGGAACGTCTGGTTCAAGTGGAACAAGTGGAACGAGTGGAAGTAGTGGAACTTCAGGTTCGTCTGGAACAACTGGAACAAGCGGTAGTTCTGGTACAAGTGGGACAAGTGGAAGTAGTGGTACTTCAGGTTCAGCTGGTTCATCTGGAACAAGTGGAACGAGTGGAAGTAGTGGAACTTCTGGAACAAGTGGTACATCAGGTTCATCGGGTTCATCCGGCTCAAGTGGTTCAAGTGGAACATCTGGTACTGGTGGTTCTTCTGGAAGTAGTGGTACATCGGGTTCTTCTGGAACAAGTGGAAGCAGTGGAAGTAGTGGAACAAGCGGAACTTCTGGTTCCTCAGGTTCATCTGGTTCATCTGGTACATCTGGGACAAGTGGTTCGACTGGTACTGCTGGTAGAGAAGGTGGTAGATTATTTATTGTACAAAACTCAGGATTTAATTATTCTTTCTCTGGTTATACTGGAGATTTCCCAACACTAACTTTGGTTAGAGGTGAATTGTTCTATTTTGATGTTAGTAACGTACAATCATCTCATCCATTTGCATTAAGATTAGCTAGTGAAAATACAAATGTAGTTGCAGGTACAACGAATAATGACCCAGCAAATGGAAATCATTCAACATCAACATTAATAATATATAGAGTACCTGAAGATGCACCTGATAGTATAGTTTATCAATGTGCTTCTCATGCTTCAATGATTGGTACTATTGAAATAGTAGATAAGTACGGAACTTCTGGAACAAGTGGTTCATCAGGTTCTTCTGGTTCATCTGGAACTGGAGGTTCATCTGGTTCAAGTGGTTCATCTGGTTCAAGCGGAACTTCTGGTTCTTCTGGAACAAGCGGAAGTAGTGGTTCTTCTGGTAGTGGAGGTACATCAGGTTCGTCTGGTTCAAGTGGAAGTAGTGGAAGTAGTGGTTCTTCTGGTACATCAGGTTCTTCTGGTACGAGTGGTACATCTGGAACAAGCGGAAGTAGTGGTTCTTCTGGTAGTTCTGGTTCAAGTGGAAGTAGTGGTTCTTCCGGCTCAAGTGGAACAAGTGGAGCTGATGGTGAAGAAGGTTCATCAGGTTCAGCTGGTACGTCTGGGACAAGTGGTAGTTCTGGTAGTAGTGGTTCAACTGGTACAAATGGTACGAGTGGAACTTCTGGTACAAGCGGAACAAGTGGAGAAAGAGGTAGTAGTGGTTCAGCTGGTACTTCAGGTACTTCTGGTACAAACGGAACATCGGGTTCTTCTGGAACGAGTGGAAGTAGTGGTACTTCGGGTACAAGTGGAACAAGTGGAACAAGTGGAACTTCTGGAACAAGTGGTACGTCTGGTAGTGGTGGAACCGCTGGTACTTCTGGTTCGAGTGGAACAACTGGAACCTCAGGTTCATCTGGAACTTCTGGTTCATCAGGTACTTCTGGAACAAGCGGTACAAATGGAACATCTGGTTCAAGTGGAACATCAGGTTCTTCTGGAACAAGTGGAACATCAGGTTCAACTGGAACAAGCGGAACTTCTGGTACATCTGGTTCTGATGGAACATCAGGTTCAGCTGGTACATCAGGTTCAGCTGGTACATCGGGTACATCAGCTGAAGGAAGTAGTGGTACTTCTGGAACGAGTGGAAGTAGTGGAACAACTGGAACATCAGGTTCAGCAGGTACAAGTGGTACATCAGCTGAAGGAAGTAGTGGAACTGCTGGTACATCTGGAACAAGTGGAAGTAGTGGAACTTCTGGAACAAGCGGAACATCAGGTTCTTCTGGTACATCCGCAGAGGGAAGTAGTGGTACTTCTGGAACGAGTGGAAGTAGTGGTTCAGCTGGTACGTCTGGTACAACTGGTACATCGGGTACTTCAGCTGAAGGAAGTAGTGGTAGTAGTGGTACAAGTGGTACTGATGGTACATCAGGTTCAAGTGGAACTTCGGGCTCTTCTGGAACAACTGGTGAAGATGGTGAAGATGGTACAAGTGGTAGTTCTGGTAGTAGTGGACAAGATGGTACGTTCTTTGGTTCATCAGGTTCGTCTGGAACGAGTGGTTCAACTGGTACTGCTGGTTCATCGGGTATTAATGGTGTAGATGGTACTGATGGTACATCAGGTACAACTGGTAGAGATGGAACTTTCTTCGGAAGTTCTGGTACAAGTGGTACAAGTGGAAGTAGTGGAAGTAGTGGTTCGGCTGGTACTTCAGGTTCAGCAGGAAGTTCTGGTACATCTGGTACAAGTGGAACAAGCGGACAAGATGGAACATTCTTTGGTAGTAGTGGTACATCGGGTACATCAGGTATAACTGGTACATCGGGTACAAGTGGATTAGGTTCTTCTGGTACATCTGGAACATCAGGTGTTGATGGTACATTCTTCGGAAGTAGTGGTACTTCTGGTGAAACTGGGACATCGGGTACATCTGGAGCTGGAACATCTGGAAGTAGTGGTTCTTCTGGAACAAGTGGAACAAGTGGGCAAGATGGTACATTCTTTGGTAGTAGTGGTACAACAGGTACTTCTGGTACATCTGGAGCTGGAACATCTGGAACATCTGGTTCAAGCGGAACTTCTGGTACGTCTGGTGTTGATGGAACATTCTTTGGTAGTAGTGGTTCAAGTGGAACGTCTGGAACAAGTGGATTAGGTACTGATGGTACGAGTGGTCAAAGTGGTTCTTCGGGAACTTCTGGAACGGGTGGTTCTTCTGGTACTGGTGGTACAAGCGGACAAGATGGAACTTTCTTCGGTAGTAGTGGTACTTCAGGTACAAATGGTACAAGTGGTTCAACTGGTACTGCTGGTACGAGTGGTCAAAGTGGAACTTCAGGTTCTTCTGGTACTTCTGGTTTAGATGGAACTTTCTTTGGAAGTAGTGGTACTTCAGGTACAAATGGTACTTCGGGTATTGCAGGTTCATCTGGTACGAGTGGTATAAGTGGTTCAGCTGGTACGAGTGGTGTAAGTGGTACATCTGGTGTGGATGGTGCAGATGGTACTTTATTTGGAAGTAGTGGTAGTAGTGGTACGAGTGGAAGTAGTGGTTCGACTGGTACTGCTGGTTCAAGTGGTATAAGTGGTACTGCTGGTACTTCTGGTTTAGATGGTACTTTATTCGGTTCATCAGGTTCTTCGGGTACATCTGGAAGTAGTGGTTCAGCTGGAACAAGTGGTTCAACAGGTTCTGCTGGTTCAAGTGGAACGGCTGGTACTTCTGGTTTAGATGGTACTTTATTTGGTTCATCAGGTTCATCTGGAACATCTGGTTCAAGTGGAAGTAGTGGAACATCTGGTATAGGTGGTTCATCTGGTTCATCGGGTACTTCTGGTTTAGATGGTACTTTATTTGGAAGTAGTGGTACATCTGGAGATACAGGTACTGCAGGTTCTTCTGGTTCATCGGGTACATCTGGAAGTAGTGGTTCTTCAGGTTCGTCTGGTTCAAGTGGATTCTTATCAGTTGATAATGATGGTACTGATAGAGTTCTTACTATGGATGGTGATGGAACTGCAACTGCGGAATCTAACTTAACCTTTAATGGAACATTATTAGATATAACTGGTGATTTAGATGTAAGTGATGCTACATTCTCTACAAGATTCCACGAGAATTATAGTAACATAGGAAATTCATCTGGTGGTACAACAATAGATTTATCAACGGCTAATAATTTTAGAATTGATAGAACTGGTAGTATAACAATTTCTCTTTCAAATGCACCAACAGGTCCTCGTGCGATTGGATTTACATTATTGTTAGAGGATAGTAGTGGTGGTACAGCAACTGTAAACTGGCCAGCATCAATACAATGGGCAAATGGAGCAGCACCAACACTAACGGCTGGTGGAAAAGATATATTAGTATTCTATACTTATGATGGGGGGAGTACTTATTATGGATTCCTAAGTGCCAACAACATAAGTTAATGAGTTATGAATTATGAGTATAGCAAGAAGATTATTATCAATAGAAGCAGGACAAGTGAGACCTTTTAAATTTACAATACAAACAACATCAGTAAACACTCAATTTGAGTTACCTATTACTGCGCCAGGTGGAAAACAACCTAACATAACAGTAAGTTGGGGTGATAGTAGTAGTGATTCTGTAATTACATCAGCAACATCATCTGATAGATTTCATACATATTCAACTGCTGGTAGTTATCAAATTATAGTTAGTGGATATTGTCCAGGTTTTAGTGTTGGTAATAACCCATCATACAAAAACTTATACAAATCAGTTGATGATTGGGGAGTAGTTCAGTTTGAAGAGATTGATTTTTATGGATGTATTAACTTAACTACTATTCCAGCGGATGTTTCTAATAATGCAACATTAAACGATGGATTAAATACTGTATTAAGATTTAACTCTACATTTAGACAAACGGGAATAACAATAATTCCATCTGGTCTATTTGATTATTCATCAAATGTAACTTCATTCGTTAACACATTCGTATTTTGTCAAGGATTAACATCAATACCATCTGGTTTGTTTGATAACAATACAAATGTAACATCATTTTCAGGTACATTTAACGCATTGTTAAATTTAACATCAATACCAACAAATTTGTTTGATAATAACCCATTGGTAGTAAACTTTGAATCAGTATTTAGAAACTGTAGAAAGGTGGCTGGAATTCCATCTAACTTCTTTACTAATAATCAGCAAGTAACTACATTTGCTAATGCATTTAATATGGCAACAACATCAAACTTATTAACTGGTGTAACTCCAACTGATTCAAATGGTGATGAGATTTTTGAAAGAACATCAAATCCAATTGGTACTGATTGTTTTGCTTTTTGTAGTGGTTTAACTAATTTTGGTTCAATACCAGCAACATTTAAATAAAAAGATATGTACTTAAAAGTTTCAGGTTCAACAATAATTTATCCATATTCTATTCAAATATTAAAGAATGAGAATCCTACCATTAGTTTTCCAACAACTATAAGTAATGATTTACTACAATCATACAATGTGTATCCAGTTGAGTTGAAAAGTAGTGGGTACGATACTGATGATACAAAAGATGTAACTGAAGTTACACCTACTTTATCTGGTTCGGTTTATATACAAACATATGAAATAACTGATGCGGATACTGAAACAATAAACAAAAGAAAGGAAATCAAATGGTCAGAAATAAGAAGTACAAGAAATACTTTATTATCGGAATCAGATTGGACACAATTTCAAGATTCGCCAATAACAGGTTCATCATTAACGGATTGGCAAACTTACAGACAATCTTTAAGAGATGTAACAACACAATCAGACCCATACGATATTACTTGGCCAAACAAACCTTCTTAGAAGTTAAAAGATATTTATTTAATATTTATATCAAAGAAAAGGTAATTATCATATGAGAATAGACCAACCCAGTTTTTCCGGTTCGATTACACAAGCTCCATCGGCATATGCTGATTTGAGTGGTTCGTTTACTGGTTCATTTACTGGTTCACTTAGTGGTTCATTTATTGGAGATATTACAGTTGAACAAGCTGAATTTACTAATTTAACTGTAAAACAAACATTAAACGTTGGTACACAAAATACCGATGGTGGTGTAAATATTATTAATAGTGGTTCAGTTCAAATAAGTGGTTCAATAAATGTAACAAATGGAAACGCATTTACAGTTGAAGGTGTAGATGTATTGGATTCAGCGTTGGCATTTTCAATAGCATTAGGATAAAGATATGGCAAATGTATTTAAAAATAGTATAAAAGGACCTGCAGGAACAGGTGGTTTGGGTGTTTACACAACACCAGCTGCTACAGCAACTACTGTTATTGGTGTAAATGTAGCTAATATTATATCTACAAATATTTATGTAGATGTACAAATAACCGATAGTTCTGCTGGAGTTACTAAATATTTAGTAAAAGGGGCAGTTATCCCCAATGGTTCATCAGCAGTTTTAGTTGGTGGTGACCAAAAAGTAGTTTTGGAAGCAAGTGATTCGATAACTGTAACATCAAATGTTGATAATTCGGCAGATGTTATTTTATCAGTATTAGAGATATCATAAATAGAGGTTAATGGAATACGGAGGAAAGAACCCAAACGGAATCAATCAGGTCAGTCAAAGTTTACTTTCGATTGATGTTCAAGGTATAGAACAATTAAACATATCAACCTCATCGGTTGATATTAATACGTCTTTGAATGTTGAAAGTGGAATAACTGCATCATCATTTACTGGTTCCTTCACTGGTTCATTCAAAGGAGATGGTTCTCAATTAGAAAGTATTCCAACTACTGCACTTACTGGTGATATTGGTAGAATAGCTGAAGGTTCAGCAACCGCATCAGTTTCAAATGGTACTTCATTCGAAGTAAATGTACCTACAAACATAACTGGAGATACAAATATAGTTGGAGATATATCAGCATCTGTATTTAGAGGTGATGGACAAGGATTATATAATATTCCAGCTGATGCATTAGGTGATATAGATAGATTAAAATCAGGTTCAGTAGAAGCTATAATTTCACCTGATGGTGGATTGAGAGTAGAAGCTGGTGTAACTGTAAGGGATTATCTTATCGTAACTGGTAGTAGTGTATTTAAAGCAACTGCACAAGTAGGAACCGATTTAACAGTAACAGGTTCTGCTGATATACAAAACGATTTAACTATTGGTAATAATTTATCAGTAGCGGGAAGAATAACTTCTCAAGAATTATTAACAACGTTTATTTCATCATCAGTAATTTACGCATCGGGTTCGAATGTGTTTGGCGATGAAACAACCGATACACATCAATTTACAGGTTCAGTATTAATTAAAGATTCGGTAGTAATTCCAGTCTTTAGTTCAGCACCATCTGGTGGTGTAGTTGGCCAATTATATTATAACACTTCAGATACTAACATTTATCGTTATACTGCTGGTGGATGGGAACCTGCAGCTGGTACTGCTGGTACATCAGGTACAAGTGGTACATCTGGTAGTGGAGGAACATCTGGTTCTTCGGGTTCAAGTGGAACTGCTGGAACTGGAGGAACTTCAGGTTCTTCGGGTACAAGTGGTAGTGGTGGTACATCTGGTTCTGGTGGTAGTTCTGGTACTGACGGTTCTGAAGGAACCTCAGGTAGCGGAGGAACTTCTGGTTCTGGTGGTACAAGTGGTTCTGGTGGGACAAGTGGTTCTGGTGGAACAAGTGGAACATCTGGAAGTGGTGGAACAAGCGGAAGTGGAGGAACCTCAGGTAGTGGTGGAACAAGTGGTTCTGGTGGAACAAGTGGAAGTGGAGGAAGTAGTGGTTCTGGTGGAACCTCTGGTTCAAGTGGCTCTTCTGGTTCATCAGGTAACGATGGTGTAGATGGTAATGATGGTGTTGATGGAGATGATGGTACATCTGGTGTAGATGGTACTGATGGTACATCAGGAAGTGGTGGTACATCTGGTTCAAGTGGAACATCTGGTACATCTGGTTCTTCAGGTGAAGATGGTGCTGCTGGTGAAGGTGGTACTCCTGGTACATCAGGTTCTTCTGGTTCAAGTGGAACAAGTGGTAGTGGGGGAACATCAGGTTCATCTGGTTCATCAGGTGAAGATGGAACATCAGGTTCATCTGGTTCATCTGGTACATCTGGAAGTAGTGGTACATCTGGTAGAGATGGTGCTGCTGGTGAAGGTGGTACTCCAGGTACATCAGGTTCTTCTGGTTCAAGTGGTACTTCTGGAAGTGGAGGAACATCTGGTTCTGGTGGAACATCTGGTTCAAGCGGTAGTTCTGGAACAAGTGGTAGTGGTGGTACATCGGGTACTGCTGGTAGTGGAGGTTCATCAGGTACAAGCGGAGCAACTGGTGCTGATGGAGAACAAGGTGTAGATGGAGATGATGGAACTTCGGGTTCATCTGGTTCAAGTGGAACAAGTGGAAGTGGAGGAACATCAGGAAGTGGAGGAACTTCAGGTTCATCTGGTACATCAGGTAGTGGAGGAACAAGTGGTTCAGCTGGAAGTAGTGGAACTTCTGGAACTGGAGGAAGTGGAGGAACATCAGGTTCTTCGGGTTCATCTGGTACTGCTGGTAGTGGTGGTACATCTGGTTCAAGTGGAAGTAGTGGAACTTCAGGTAGTGGAGGTACATCCGGCTCTGGAGGGACGAGTGGTTCTGGAGGTACAAGTGGTTCTGGAGGAACTTCGGGTTCTTCGGGTTCATCTGGTACATCTGGTAGTGGAGGTTCTTCTGGTTTATTAGCATTAACTGGTAATACTGATAATGGTGTAATCACACTTAATGGTTCAGCACCAAATGGAACTGTTGAAAGTAATCTTACTTTTGATGGTACAACCCTAAACATAACAGGTAATCTGAATGTAACAGGTACTCAAACAATTGTGAATACCGAAACTATTCAGTTAGCAGATAATATTATTACTCTTAATTCAAACTTTACAAGTGGTACTCCTTCGGAAAATTCTGGTATTGAAGTTTTAAGAGGTTCATCAGCAACTAAACAATTTTATTGGAATGAATCATCAGATACATGGTATGCCGATTCAACATTACAATCAGCTGGAAATTTAATTGCTGGTGCTACAAATAAAACTTCTAACACAGTAGTTCAGGCATTAGCAGACCAAAGTTATAGAGCAGGTTTTGAGGCATATGGTAATGGTCAAGGTACTGGTTATCTTTATGTAGGACAATCTGCTACATATGGTGGTGGTATTTCCTATAATGGGGATGGTTCACCTGCATTTGTTGGTGGAGAGAGTTCTGACCGAATTACTTTCTTTAATAGAAATAATGGTACAAATACTGAAGTATTTAGCTATTCATATAATGGTACTCAAGTAGACTTTAATGGTACAATAACCGCAGCAAATATTAATACTGGTATAGGTACAACTGAAGTTTATTTAATGAATCAAAACATTAGAACAACCGATGCAGTAACATTTTCTACGGTAAATACTGGACAGGGTGATAATGAGTTGTACGCAATGAACCAAGCGGTTCGTACTTCGGATAATGTTACTTTTGCTAGAATCGATGTAAATGAATATCTAAGACACACTGGTGATACCAATACATACATCCGATTCAGAGGTGATGATGTACAAATGGTAGCTGGTGGTAGAAATATCATTAGAATGGATGAGGGTACAGACCCAGATAACGTACAATTAGGAGATTCAACTACTCAAACATATACTGAAGGACAATTAATTGTTGGTGATACATCTCCAACATATACTATAAACGATAATACTCCATTAGTTGGTTCAAATACTAATAATGTACTACATATCGATGGTTCAATTCAGTTAAAAAATAATAACGATGCTATCGTATTCGGTAGAGGTACTTCTTCATTTATGAAAGATGAAGAAATTGGCTTCGGATGGGGTGGTGGTTGGTACATGACCGATGTAACTTACCTAAGAGTAAGAAATAATAAAATTCTTTACTCAACTGGTGAGATGTGGGCTAGTAGATTTAATGATGTGAATGATACTTCATATTATGGTGATTTCGCATCTACATCAAGACTAAATAATCTTGATGTTAATCATTTTGGTATAAACAATAGTAGTAGTGGAACAAGAGATGGTATATCTTTATATGGAGGACATTCAACGGGTGAACCTACTTATGGTATTTTATTTACAGGTACATCTTTAGGAACACATGGTGGTGTAACTGGAGATTGGGCTACATACTTTACAATGAGTAACACTTCTAATAGAGGTTGGATATTCAGAAGAGTAGGTAGTGGTAATGCTGCTAGTATTTCAGCTGCTGGTTTAGGACAATTTAATGATAGTGTTCGTGCACCAATCTTTTATGATACAAATAATACGGGAAGATATCTAAATCCAAATGGAACATCGTCTCTTCAGACGATTAATATGAACAATGCTAATCTTACCAATGTTAATAATATTACAATAAATGACCCTGGTGCTGGTGAAGGTATTCAATGGTTAAGTGGTAATGATTGGAGAATCTATGAATCTCCTGATAATATGAGTAATGCAGCGGGTAATTTACAATTTACTCAAGGTACTACATTTAGATTTAGAGTAGATACATCAGGTAATAGTTGGTCATCAGCATCATCCAGAGCACCAATATTCTATGATTCGGATAATAGTGGATATTATCTAAATCCTGCATCTACATCTAATTTAAATGCAATAGATGTAAATGGTACATTGGATATTAATAGTGGTAATCAAATTAGATTATTTACATCAGCTGGAAATAATAGAGGATTTATCCAATCAACTGATACAAATGATGCACACTTAATTATAGCAACATCTGGTGGTGAAGATATTTCATTCAGAGATGGTGGTTTAGGTGGAGATTGGAATGTAATTATGAGAGGTGATGGTAATACTTTGTTTAGAAGTTCTACACAATCACCAATTTATTACGATAGAGATGACACAAACTATTACGCAAATCCTGCTGGAACTTCTGTATTTAATGGATTAACTGTTGGTGGATATAATGTTCTTACTGGAGGAAATTTAGAAGATTACACTTCAAATATAGAAAATGGTTCGTTCTATAACATTACGGACTCAATGACTTCTGCTGAAGTAAGAAAACAACTTGGTAATACATCTAGTAAAATAGAAAAAATAGATGATAACACTGCTCCTGCGGAGGGTGCATTTAAAGTTACTGGTTATTTAGGATTTGATGATGCTAGATATATTAAGATTGATAAAGAATCTCAATATACTTTTGAAGTTTGGATTAAGGTAGTTGATGGTGGTGATACCAACCAAAGATTATATATGGGTTGGACAATGTATGATAGAAATAAATCATCATATGGTAACTCTAAAAGATATTGGGGTTCTGGTGGAACTCAATTCGATACTAACACTAACACAAATGGTTGGTATAAAGTAACTGGAAAAATAAAAGGTGATGGATTCCATGCAGATGCTCAATACGCTAGACCAGTACTTCTTTTTAATTATTCATCAAATGTGGGTGTAACTCATTATTGTGGATTAAAACTTTATAAATCAGAGCAGAGTCTTGGTAGATTAAGATTACATGGTAGTTATGGTAATAATGCTGCATATGTTCATAACTTAACTGACCAAAGATATCCATACATCGAAGGTGGTGATAGTAATACATTAAGAATACAATCAAATAGTGGATATGTTGATTTTGGAGCAATGAATACTTCACATCTTCATATGTACACCGATAGAGGTTCATTCTACACCAATAAAATGATGTACATTCTTGGTGGTACTGAATTAAGACAGGGTGATGTTAGGGCATCTATATTCTATGATAAAGATACTACATCAAGATATCTGAATCCAAATGGTACATCAAGAGTAAACGAAATTGAAATCACCGATACTATAAGAATGACTAATTATGGTATTGGTATTACTGGTACATATACATCGACAAGATTACAAACTATCTTTAATATGGATGACCAGTATTCCATCGCACAAGATGGTAATGCTACCAATAATGCATATGGTTTATATTGGTCTCACCCGAATGCAGGTTCATTAGGTGGTGCTAACAACTTAAATGACCATGGTTTATTGATTATCAATAATGGTTCATTTAGAGCGGCAATATCAAGTAGAGCAGTATTTAGTTCTGATGTTAGAGGTACACAATTCTATGATTACAATAACACAGGATATTATGTAAATCCAGCTGGTCAATCTCATATGAATACTCTTACCTTAGCAGGTAATAGAATTGGATTCATCAATCCAGCATTTGATGCTGAAATTAGAGTATCTGATAGTAACCCAGATGGAACTGGTGCAGAATTTACATTCTATGGTGATACTGGAGCTAGAAATGCACAACTTTCAGCTGAAGTAGGTAGTTTTAACGCAAGAGTTAGAACACCTATAATGTATGATTACAATGATAGTGGATATTATGTTGACCCTAATTCACTTACTAATCTTAATAACTTAACTGTACAAGGTACATTAAACTTAAATGGTACTGTTGATTTAGGTGATGATTATGAAATAGATGTTCATAAAACAATAGCTATTAACTCAACATTAAATGCAAGTGGAACTCAAGCTCGTAGATTTGAAATTGCTAGAATTGCAATGGATTATAACGATTGGAATGGTACTGGTACATTTGAAGTAGAATTACATGAACAATATTATGGTAGAGGTTCTAAAAAGACATACCAAGTATTTTGGGGATATAACAACGCTTACCAAGTAAGATTAGTTGATGCTAATATTTATGGTAACAATCATTTTAGAGTAACGATTGGTTCCCCAGTAACAATTAGTGGTGATATTAGATATGTACCTGTTTATGTAGATGTAAGATACTATACTCAGGTAAAAGCAAGAGTTAGAACTACTAGGTCTGTAACTTATACTGATAATACACCTGCTAGAAGTTGGGCATATATAAATAAATCACCAGGTGCATCTAACATAGGAGATTTTAGTGCTGATAATATTATTTATAAAACTGAATCAAATATTGCAGCAGATATTTTCTATGATGCAAACAATACTGGTTACTATGGTAACTTCGCCTCTACATCTTATATGAATGATGTAAGAGCTAACATTTTCTACGAAAGAGAAAACACCGCATACTACTTTGGTAGTTCACAGGGTGATGCAAGAATGCGTAACGTTAGATTTAATGAAGTTAGAATTGAAAACGGCGTTACAATTCAATCTGTAAATGGTAATGGTAGAATTTATCTTGGTGGTAACTTCCACATAGATGCTCAAAATGGTAATGATTTATACCTCAACTATTATTCTGGTCGAAGAACAAGAACTTACTATTCATCAAATAGAGAAGCTTGGAGGTCTGATACTGACGGTATTGTTTATGCATTCAACCAACATCGTTCACCAATCTATTACGATTATAATAATACAGGTTATTACTCTGACCCTTCAGGCGCTTCTAATTTCAATACATCTATAAGAGCAACTGAGATTTACGCAAGAAACTGGTTCAGAAACGATAATAGTGGTGAAGGTTTATACAACCAAGCAACTGGAATGCATTGGTATTCTGATTCATCATCTCGTTGGAGATTATATTCTGGTAGTTCATCAACTGCACAAATTTTATTCACAACATCTGGTAACTCAGCTAGAGGATATGTTTACGCAACTAACTCAAATGAAATCGGTTTCTTAGATGCTGGTGGAAGTTGGGCAATGAGACATCAAAATGATAATGGTACTTATTTCTATACTGATAATAGTACATTAGAATTCAGAGTAGGTAGAGATACCGTAACTGGTAACTATGGTACTGTTCAAACTTCATCTACTAGAGGTGGTTGGGGTGGATACTCAATCAATGGTGGTTGGGTGTTTATGCATGACCACTCAAACGCAGCTGGTATCTTTAACGATTACGAAAATGAGTGGGCTATCTATATGTTGAGAAACTCATATGTTGAGTTGATGTACAATGGTACTTGGGAATTGGCAACTCGGAGTGGATATGGTTTAGCTAGAGGTTCAATGAGAGCACCTCTATTCTATGATTCTAATGATACTGGATATTATATAGACCCTAATTCAACATCGAATACTGCACTTCGTATGAGAGGTGGAGCATTATTTGGACCAAACCAAAGTTGGGGTGAATACCTTGCAGTTGGTGGTAATGGTAGATGGACTAGTTCTTACGCAAGTGTTGCTTCAACAAATGGTAACTTACACTTAGATGCAAGAAGTGGAAGAAGTATGTACCTAAACTGGTATACTGGTGGTACTGTTTATGTAAATGGTGCAATGCAAGCAAACATTTACTACGATAGAGATAGTACTTCTTATTATGGTAACTTTGCTTCTACATCTTATATGAATGATGTAAGAGCTAATATTTTCTATGATAGAAATAATACCGCATATTACTTTGGTAGTGGTTCTGGTGATTCTAGATTCAATAGAGTAACTGGTAATTACTTCATCAATGATGGTTCAGTATCATCAGATGATAGATTTGGTATATTCTGGTCATCTGATAGAAGTGAAGCATACGCAATCTTTAGAGAATCAGGTGGATGGTCTTATAGATATCCTGATTTAAGAATCGCATTCCATACGGGTATTAAGTTTGGAGCAAACTCATCTTACAATGGTATGCGTTTCTACAACGATTACAATATGGCAACGCAGGTGATGTCTGTTAACAACGCTACTGACCCATTGGGTGGAAACAATGTGTATGTTAACTACAACCTACAAGCTGGAGATTCGTTAAGAGCACCAATCATTTATGATTCAAATAATACTGGTTATTATTTCAATGGTGCATCTGCACACTCTACGAGATTCGAAGGTGTGAGTAATAGAACGATGGCTTATATGGGATTACCTGGTCATACGAGAAATAGTGGTGAGTATTATAGAAGTAGACCTCGTCAAACTGGTGATACTAACTATTGGACTGGTGCTTATGGTTGGGGTAGACAGGATATGAATGTTGTTTCAACTTGGGGTTCTGGTTTCATCGATTCTTGGAGTAATCCAGGTAACCAACCTTCAGGTACATCTCACTGGGTAGGGATGCAAGCATTCCACTATCGTAGTTCAAACACAGGTGGTTATGGATGGCAAATGGTTGGTGGACCAATTACCAACTTGAGATTCAGAAGTTCTTGGAGTGGATGGAGAAGTTGGAGAACTATTCCTGTTCTTGATGAGAATAGTAGTAATGGTGGTTCAATGTATGCTGGTAGATATTATGATTCAAATAATACTGGTTACTACACAGACCCCGCATCTACATCTCAAATGAGTAGTATATATGTAAACAATTGGTTTAGAGCACAAGGTTCAACAGGTCTTTACTTCCAAGATAGAGGATATGGACTTCGTTCAGTTGGTGATGAAGGTGGACAATACGGAACTGTTTCTACATATGGTAGTATAAACGGATGGGAAGGATGGTCAATGAATGGTCGTTCACTATTAATGCACAACAATAGTAGTTCAACTGGTTTATATAATGATGTAAATAATGAGTGGTTATGTGAAGCTATTCACAACTCTCACTTCTACATTCACTATAATGGTAGTTGGAAAGCAAGAACTGAAAGTTGGGGTCTTAGAATTAACGATAACTTATACGCTGAGGGTAACGTAATCGCTTACTACTCAGATATGAGATTAAAGGATAAAGAGGGTGATATTGAAAACGCTCTTGAAAAAGTTGGTAAACTTAATGGTTTCTATTATAGAAACAATAAGGAAGCCAATATGATTGGATGGGGTGGAACTGAGCTACAAGTCGGTGTATCTGCACAAGATGTTAAATCAGTTCTTCCTGAAATTGTACATCCTGCTCCAAAAGCTGAGAGATTGGGATATGATTATATGACTGTTGATTACGATAGGTTAACTCCATTATTAGTTAACGCAATCAATGAACAAAATGATATAGTTAAATCACAAAAAGAAGAAATTGAATATTTAAAGTCAGAACTCTCTGAATTAAAAGAGATGATGAAAGAATTATTAAACAAATAATAAAATGGCATTAGAAAAATTAGTAGTTTTAAACAAATTAGAAATAAACGTACAAAATCCTTCAATGGATGTTGTAAAGAGAGTTTCTTTTATGGAAGATGGTGTTGAAATTAGTAGAAGGCACGAAGATGTTCACTACGATAGTTTCAATGAAGCACATTTAATAGCTAGTGAATCTGCATTCGTAATAGAAGCTTGGAATCATGTATCATCAAGTTGGGTAGAAACTTCTGGAAGTATATCTTAATATTTGTGTTTAATTAAAATTGGTTATATTTATAGGTGATTGTTTTCCGTTTGGGGAACAACCTATATACTTATATATATAAAAAGGAAAATAAAATGGCAGTAACTTATTCTTGGGGTGTAACCCAAATGACTAAAAAAACGATAGGTGATCTTGAAAACGTAATTTTACACGTTAGATGGACATGTATTGGTACTGAAGGAGCTACCGGAACTGAAGGTAGATTCGTAGGAGCTACTCCACTAGATTTTGATTCAGGTTCATCTGATGAATTTGTAGCATTTGGAGAACTAACTGAAGAGTTAGTAGCTGGATGGGTATCATCATCAGTAACAAGTCCATCAACTGGATATTGGGACCACATCTCAGAACAAATTCAAAAGAAGATTGATGAGGTTGATGATGCTAGTGAAGAAATCGGTATGGAGGACTTACCTTGGTCAACAGGTTCAGTAACTCCAACACCAGTTAGTGGTTCTGGAGATTAATTAATGGTTTCAACGTTTTAGTTATATTTATATTTGTAATAACTAAATTGTTTATTTAATAAACGGAGATAATATGGCAGAAAGAATTGTATCACCTGGAGTATTTACGAGAGAAAATGACCTTTCGTTCTTAGCACAAGGGGTAGGAGAAATTGGAGCAGCGTTCATCGGACCTTTCAAACAAGGACCAGCGTTTGTTCCCACAATAGTTCGAACTCAAAGTGAGTTTGAAGATAAATTTGGTACACCTGATGGTACTTACTATACAGAATATGCAGTGCAGAACTATTTAAGGGAAGCAGGAAGTGCAACTATTGTTAGAGTAGCAGGTGTAGGTGGTTATAACCAAGCAGACCCAATTGGTATCGCAACATCTGGTTCAGCTGGAATAAAAATAATTGCAACACTTCACTCAACACATAATGGTGATGAATCTGTTGGATTTCCTTCTACTACAATAACAGATGTAGCAGGAACATCTGGTTCTTTTGTTATTACTGGTAGTGGTATTACTGGATTTACATCTTCTTTAAATGAAAAAGATAATTATGATGTAAGTGATGTATTTGGTTCTAATGCAAGAGGTTCGAAAAATGCATATGTTTATTCTTACTTTAAGAATGCATATAGTGGTTTAGAATCATCAGAAGGTCTAGTACAGGAGGTTACATTACCAACTCAAGACTTTGCTTATGATGCTCAAACTGCATCAACGCCATTCGTAAAATCACAACTAATCTCCGGTGAAAGATACGACCTATTTAAGTTCCATACTTTAGGACATGGTAATGGTGAAAATAAAAGATTTAAAATCTCTATATCAAATGTAAAAGCAGCAGGTGAAGATGGTGGAACTGATTATTCAGTATTTACTGTAACTGTTCGTTCTTACTCTGATACTGATAAGAGAAAAGTAGTATTAGAAACATTTAGTAATGTAAACTTAGACCCATCATCTCCAAACTATATTGCGAGAGTAATTGGTGATAGATACAATACAATTGATTCAAATGGTAAAATTACTGAATGGGGTGATTGGATGAACAATTCATCTTACATCAGAGTACAAGTTGGTGAGCAGGGTTCTTATCCTGTATCAGCCGCACCATTTGGACATGGAGCATATACTAACCCAATTAAAGCAACTATTGAAACTCAGATTCCTGAAGCTATATTCCAAACTGGTTCTATCGCTAACACAGCTGGTAACCCACAATTTTATGCTGGATTTGATTTTGAATCAGTTGGTATAAAAGAAGATAACGCTAATTACCTAAATCCTATTCCTGATGGAGCTGGAGCTGGTTCAAATGTAGCATTTGGATTTGATGGTAACGTAAGTGGAGTTGGATTATCATTAGAAATGACTGGTTCAGCAACAGCTGATATGATTAAGAGACAATTCTCATTAGGATTCCAAGGAGGATTTGATGGAATGAGCCCGAATAGAGAAATCGCTTTAGGTTCTACAATCTCAGCTGGAAATTCGCAAGGATTTGATTTAACTGATTCTACTGCTAGTGGTTCAGTTGCATACTCAAAAGCTGTGAACGCAATTTCAAACGCTGATGAATATGATATTAATATGGTAGTAACTCCAGGTATTGTAAGAAGATTACACACAGCAGTTGTTACTGATGTGATTGATATGGTAGAAGCTAGACAAGATGCATTCTACATTACTGACTTAAGTTCAGTAAACGATACAATCGCACAAGTAACTACTGAAGCTAATAAAATCGATTCGAACTATGTAGGTTCTTATTATCCTTGGGTTAAGACAGTAGATACAAATACTAACAAACTAATCTCAGTACCACCTTCAGTACTATTACCTGCTGTGTACGCAGCGAATGACGCTATTGCAGCTGAATGGTTCGCACCTGCTGGTTTAAATAGAGGAGGTATTATTGGAGCAGTTTCAGTATTGAATAGATTAACACACTCTGAAAGAGATACTTTATATGAAAACAAAGTAAACCCAATCGCAACTTTCCCTGGACAAGGTATTGTGGCATTCGGACAGAAAACGTTGCAAGATAAAGCATCAGCATTAGATAGAATCAATGTAAGAAGATTGTTAATCAACGTTAAGAAATTTGTAGCATCTACATCTCGATTCTTAGTATTCGAACAAAATACGGCATCGACTAGAGGTAGATTCATCAACACTGTACAACCTTACTTAGAAGGTATCCAACAAAGACAAGGATTGTACGCATTTAAAGTAGTTATGGATGAGACTAACAACACACCTGATGTTGTTGATAGAAACATATTGGCTGGACAGATATTCCTACAACCTGCTAAGACCGCTGAATTCATTGTAATTGATTTCAACATCTTACCAACTGGAGCATCGTTCTCAGCATAATATAAAAATTTGAACAACTAATATTTATTAGTATAAAGAGGAAAATAAAAAAATGGCAGAAGTATTAGAATTTAACGAAATGATGTTCACCAACTTCGAACCGAAGATGAAGAACAGGTATATCATGGAGATTGATGGAATTCAATCTTATTTGATAAAAGCCGCAGCTAGACCATCTATCAATTTCGAAACTGTGAAGTTAGACCACATTAACACTTATAGAAAACTACAAGGTAAAGGAGAGTGGCAAGATATCTCTATTACATTGTATGACCCAATCGTTCCAAGTGGAGCACAACAAGTGATGGAATGGGTAAGGTTAGGATATGAATCTTTAACTGGTAGAAAAGGATACGCAGATTTCTACAAAAAAGATATCGATTTCTATATGTTAGGACCTGTTGGTGATAAAATCGAACAATGGAAGTTAAAAGGGGCATTCATTCAGGCAGCTAACTTTAATGATTTATCTTTTGAATCAAATGACCCAGCTGATATCGAACTAACTCTTTCATACGATTACGCTATTTTAGAATTTTAAGATATTATCCACTACTATCTATATATTTGAAGAAGGTTCTCTTAGTGAGAACCTTTTTTCGTTTTACAACTTTTTAGTTTTGATATACTTATATATACAAACAAATAAAGGTTAATTATGAGCGAAAATAAATTTGATTTCCCAACTGAGGTAGTGGATTTACCATCAAAGGGATTACTTTATCCAGAAGGACACCCTTTAAGAAAGGGAAATATTGAGATTAAATATATGACAGCAAGAGAAGAAGATATTCTTGCATCTCAATCTCTAATCAAAAAAGGTGTAGTATTAGATAAGTTATTTGAATCAGTAGTTGTAGAACCAGGTGTAGATATTAATGATATCTTCATTGGTGATAAGAACGCAATTCTGTTAGCAACTAGAGTAATGGGATATGGTTCAGAATATAAAGTAGAAATAACTGACCCATCTACATTAGAAGAGCAAGAGGTAAGTATTGATTTATCCAAGGTAAAAACAAAAGATTTTAATGAATCATTATTAAATGGTGAAAATCTTTATAAATTTAAATTACCAAAAAGTGGGACAGAGTTGGAATTCAAACTTCTAACACATGGTGATGAAACCGAAATCACAAAAGAAAACCAAGCATTAGCTAGATTGTATAAAGGAAAAGGAGATACTACATTTGATGTAACAACTCGTTTGAAATATATGATTCAATCGGTAGATGGTAATGAAGATAGGGGATTTATTACTAAGTGGGTATCAAACTCATTCTTGGCATTGGATACTAAAGCATTCAGAAAATATGTAAGAGAAATCAGTCCAGATATGGATTTAACATTCAACTTTGTATCAGAGTTGACGGGTGAGGAGGAGGCGCTCGATATCCCCTTTGGGGCCGGGTTTTTTTACCCTTCCGAGTGATTACTCGATTCAATTACATAATCAAATTTGGGAACTGGTTAACTTTGGTAATGGATTTACTTGGAGAGATGTTTACTTCATGCCAATACAATGGAGAAAGTTTTACTTCAAAAAGTTATTAGACCTCAAAAAGAAAGAAGCAGACGAATACAAAAAAGCAGAACGTAAATCAAAAGTAAGGGTTAGGAAATAATCCTTACTTTTTTTTTATCCAATATTTATAGTAGTATAAAACTATAAAGAAACTAATCATGTCAAAAAAAGAAATAAATGAACTAAATATGGTTTCTCGATTCATAGGAGATTTTTTCGATGGATTGCAAAAAGGTACTGCTAATAGAATAATTAAAAAAGCATCTGATAGAGGTTTACCCAAATCTTTCACAGATAAAATGGAAAAAATTAGAAAAGAAAAAGCAGAACTAGATGACCTTATAAAGAAATATTCAAAATAAACTCCTAAATGGCACAAAGTAGAGCTGATTTATTAAAAGAAATAAAATCTCTTCAATCTGAAATAAATAAGATTGAAGCTGCTGGTAGTGCCATTACTCAAGAGCAAATAAAACAAAGAAAAGACTTAAAAAAAGAAATAATATCTACTGCTAAAGAGCTTAAAAAAGTAAATGATACAAGACAACAATATTTTGCTGATGAAGAAGCTTCAATAAAATCAATATCCAGTATTTATTCTGATTTTAAAACTAAACAAACTAATAATTTAAATTTAATAGCTAGTGGTCAAGACAAAAATGTAAAAAAATCTTTAGAAATTCTTAGTATAAATCGTGATATAGCAAATTTAAGTTCAGATGATGAACAACAACGATTACTATTAGTGGGTAAAAGAGATGATATAATGAATTCTCTTGATAAACGAAGTAAAAGTTTAATAGCTAGTTTAAAAGAAGAAAATGCAATAGCAAATAGTTTATCAAACCTGTCTGAAGAAGAAGAAGCATCTCTTGAAAGACAAAAAGCAGCACAAGAAGCATTAAAATCTTCAATGCAAGCTATAACAGAAACTGCTGAAACATTTGTTACTAATCTAAAAAGTGCAGAAGGTATAACTGGATTACTACTAATAGGTGGTGGAAAGTTTTTTGGTAAACTATCCGAAGTAAATAAAGAATTAGGGCAAGTTGGTGAAGGTTTAAGTGGGGCAGCTGGTAGTGCAACTGTATTAAGTTTTGCATTTGGTGATTCTGCAGAAACTCTAAAATCATTATCTGCCGAAATGGGTGGATTAGAAGATGCTACATTTGGAGCACAACTTCAAACTAACTTAATGGCTAATAATTTAGGTATTAGTGGTACTGAAGCAGCAACATTAAGTGGTTCTTTAGCTAGGTTAAATGGTGGTTCATTAGAAACTGCTGGTAATCTCGCAGCAGGTACTAGAGAATTCGCTAAAATGAATAACATACCAGTTTCTCAATTAATGGGTGATGTAGCTGGTTCAGCTGAAGAATTTGCTCTATTTGGTAAAGATGGTGGTAAAAATATATTAGAAGCAGCAGGATATGCTGCTAAACTTGGTACTAATATGAGTACCATTAGTGGTATTGCTGATAATCTCTTAGATTTTGAAAACTCTATAAACAAAGAATTGGAGTTAGGTGCAATGCTCGGTAAAAATATCAATTTAGATAGAGCTAGGTCATTAGCTATGCAAGGGGATTTAACAGGTGCTACTGAAGAAACATTAAGAGCTTTAGGTGGAGTTGAATCTTTCAATAAAATGGATTACTTCCAAAAGAAAGCAACAGCTGATTTATTAGGAGTATCGGTTGCAGAACTTGGAAAGATGGCAGCAAACCAAGAAAAAGCACAAAATATATCTAAGTTAATGAGTGGGGATTTCTCTAACATAGGAGAATCTCTAAAAGCAGTAGTTTCTCAAGCAGGCCCAAAACTTTTAGATTGGGGTGGTAAGTTTTTAACACTATCTGCCCAAGCTGGTCAATCTTGGAGTGGTATAACCACTGTAGTGGGTGGGATTAGTAAGAAATTCAAAGGACTTGGTGGAGCCGCAGCTGGAGGAGGACCTTTAACTAAAGCTGGTAAACCTGATATGAGATTCGGCGCTAATAAAGGTGGTGGATTAGCAAAAGCCTCTAAAGGTGGTGGAATTGGTGGAATGATGAAAGGTATGGGAGCTGGACTCAAAGGATTGGCAAAAGGTATTGGAGCATTTGCTTCCCCACAAGCCATAGTAGGATTAGTTGCAGTAACTGGAGCAATTATTGGTATTGGATTCGCACTTAAAGTAGCAGCACCTGGTATTAAAGCATTTGGTGAAGCTATTGGTAACATTGTAGTATCAGTAGGTACAGCCGTTGCAAAAGTATTTGGTGGATTGGGAGATTTCTTTGGAAAGATAGCACAAGTAGCAACCCCAGAACTAGCATTATCCGTATTAGGATTAGCTGGTGGATTTGCTGCACTAACCGCATCTTTAGTAGGATTCTCAGTTGCTGGTATAGCAGCAATTCCAGCAATGATGGCTGTTTCAGCATTTGGAGCCGCAAGTTCCTTATTAGGTTTAGGTGGTGATGCTGGTGGAGGAGCTGAAGAAACCCCAGCTTGGGTAGAAGAATTAAAAACAACATTTAGAGAAACAAAGGATGTTTATATAGATGGCGGAAAAGTTACATCAGCGATAGCAAGTAGAGTAAATAAGATAGGAAGTAATTCATACTCAATATAATATATTATGCCAACATTAGAAGAATTATTTAAAAGTAAACAACTCCCTTCACAAGGTGGTAAAACCGCTGAAGAAGCATACGCTATACGAAACTCAAAGGATATTCGTATTTCAGCAGCTGACCCATTTGTGAATACAGTTGGTATGTCATTGGCTAGATTGGCTAGAAAAAATTTAGGAGCTAAAGGAAGTGAAACTCTTTTAGAAGAAGAAGTAACAGGAGCTAGATTAATAAGAACGGCATCAATGCCATTTATATATGGTAGTGAATTACCAAGATTAACACTTAGAACTACTACACTTTTGGATACAATGAGAGCAGCAACTGGTGGTGATGATGGTGGTGGTGGTCCATTGGGTAATCTTATCAAAAAAGGTAGAGATGCAGTACTTAATAGTAAATTCTTAGGAATTCCACAAACAATAATACCAACCAAAGTAGCAACTAATAAACTGATTAAAGAAATGTTAGCTGGTACTAGTGATAGTGCAGATAGTGGTCAAATTCAAAAAAATTATCTACAAACTTTAAAATCTGTAAAAGAAGCTGGTGAAGGTAAACCATTAGGACAGTTCTTAAAAGGTTTAGGTGGTGGTAATATAAAAGATATCGGTAAACAGGCATTAGGTAGTGCACTAAAATTAGGAAAGGATAAATTAAGAGGAGCATTATTTGGCGGAGCTCCTACAACTGGATTCAATGGGGCATCATTAGCGGGTTTAAAAAATACAACAACAAATTATGGTAGTATTTCTGTTCCTGGTGAAATCAATAGAACAGCTGATAATAATGGTGTAATAGATGTTGGAGGTTTAATGTATTCTAAGACATTTGATTTAAAATTACCACCAGCAGTAGAATTCCCAATGTGGGGTGTTACTTTAGATGGAGTTAACTCAAAGGGTACAGATACAAGAGTTGGTTTAGATAAAAATAAACAAATTGACCCTACATTAACTGATAAACTAGATTTTGTTGATATATCAGATGAAGGTGGTTTGGGTGGAAGATATTCAAAAGCTCTAACTGATTTAGATATTCCAAATAAAATATTATTTAGTTCAAATCCTGATAGAAAGGGTAAATCATTTGCAAGTAAGATTAAATCACCAATATCAAAAAATGATTTTGTAGAAAAGAAAAGAGGGATGAATCAGATATCTGATATTATAAATAGTACCAATATCTTTGAAGGTGAAACTCTTACATTAGGTGATGGAGTAACAACCTTAGATGATAAAGATTTTGTACCATTGAAGTTTACTTCAGTACATAGGAATAAAACTGTACAATTTAGAGCAACATTAAGTGGGTTAAGTGAAACACTTTCTCCATCTTGGGATTCTCATAAGTTTATTGGTTCACCATTCAGTAATTACACATATAGTGGAATAGAAAGAAGTGTAACTTTTAATTTTAAAGTTTATTCATTAAATGCAGAAGAACACAAAATTGGATGGGATAAAATTAATTTTTTAAATTCATTAGTATTCCCACAAGGGTATTATGATTCATCTGCAGTAGTTCCACCATTTATTAGATTAACAATTGGTGATTTATATAAAGGTAAATTATCATTTATAGAATCTTTATCACATACATGGGATGATAATACTCCTTGGAATGTAACTAATAAAGAAAGAAAAGTATTATCAAACGAAGCAGGAGTTATAACAGGTACTTCTGAAAAGGATATAGATATGAAAGGATATCGATTACCAATGATTACTGATGTATCAATGACTGTTAAATTTTTAATAGGTAGAAATAATACATCAGGTAGAAAATTCTATTCATTTGAACCTCAAAGTAAATAATAGATGGCAAGTAGATACGAAAATAACGAAAGTAAAAAATTAAATGATGGTAGGACTGTATATCGTTCTAAGATATATCCTAAAATACCATTAAGAGATGATGATGTTTATGTAGCATCTGAAACTGGTGATAGATTAGATACCTTAGCATATCAGTACTATGAAGATTCATCACTTTGGTGGATTATAGCAGCTGCAAATAATATACATAATGCTCCATTTGGTTTGAAAGATGGTACAATTTTAAGAATACCACAAAACTATATTGAAATATTAGTAAACTTTAGTGAATAACAGTTATGGGAACATTTCCAAAATTTTCAAATATTGCGGGATATGCTACAAAAACCTTAGAAAGTAGAAAACGTAGTGTATATAACGTATCTAAGTTAAATGCTTGGGTAAGAGTAACATCTGCCGTTTCTGGTAATAAGGGGGATGGATTAACAATAGTATCTAATCCAAATTTTAAATTATTTGGAGCTGCTGGTGTTTCTTCTATTTATGGAATTAATAAACAAAGTGGTACTATTGGTGAAACTTGGGGAGGTTCCCCAATAAATCCATCGGAGGGGCAAGGTTATAAACCTTCTCCAATTATTGAATCTATTGAAATAGATGAGGGAGCTGGTAATTTAAGTAGAAAAGCTAATTTTACAATTAAATGTTTTTCTAAAGACCAAATGGAATTAATAACTGAATATTTCCAAGAACCAGGATTTACTGTATTTTTAGAATGGGGATGGAATACTCCAGAATCTATGAAAGGTTTGGTAAAAAAATTAAATGCAACTGAAATAGCTAATTTTCAAAATTTTAAAAATCTTACAAGTAGAAGAGAAGCATCTAAAGGACAATATGATAACTATTTAGGATTTATAACTGGTGGTGGAATAGCAACCGAAGGTGAAAATTGGACTGTTGAAGTAAAATGTACAGGTTTTACGGAATTACCAGCTTATTTGGTAAATGGTGATAACGCTGGTGATGATTCTGATAAAAGTGCTAAAAAAGAACCTGATTATAAAAATTTAAGTGATGAAACTGATTTAAATGTAAAACGATGGATGTTTGCGTTCAATGCACTACCATCTAATAGAAAAACTGCAGAAATTAAAGCATTGGGTTCTAAAAATGATGATTCCCTTAGAAAGATACCAATGGCACAGGCAGTTAATTATGTAAACTTTGATGAAACTATTGCTGATGCATTAAACAACAAAGCAGATGGAACGGCTATTGGTAGGCTCTTTGGCTGGGGTGGTGCAAAGGAAAAAGGTAATGATGGAAAAGAACGTATAGATATACCAGGAGGTACTAAGATAGTTGGTGGTGAAAAGTTTATAAGATTTGGTACTCTTATGAAGATAATGAACCAAATGATTATAAAGGGTTTAAAAATTGGTAAGAAAGTGGTTTCTATGGAAATTCATTCAGAGCATACCATATGTTCAGCGTATCCAAATATATTTAGTACTGATAAAAGTAAGTTGTTAATACCAAATGTAAACACACCAAAATTTAGTTTTCTTGATGCTAAAAACAATGAACAAGCATTAGAAGTTATACCATCTGATTTTGAAGATTGTTCAATAGAATATGGTGGTGTAAAAATACAATTTCCTTTTGAAAATCCTATTATTGGTGGTTCTGTTCAAGTTGGTGGTAATTTTTATGATTTACAATATAAAGATGGAACCACACCATCTAGTGAATGTATAGATAAAGATAAAGGAGAATGGGGATTTTTAGATGACTTGTATGTAAACTTCGATTTCGCATCGGGTATTATGGGAACAAGTAACTTTACAGTAAAGGATGCTTTATATCAAATCTTAAATGGAATGTCATCAGCTGTGAATGATTTATGGAATTTTCAGATAATGGAAACAACTTTGGAAAATGATAGAGGAAACCTAAAAAAAGGAGACCAAATAATTACCATACAAGAAACTAACTTTACATATAAACCAAAAGTAAATCCATATACATTTAATCTAATAGGTAGTGATTCTATTTTTAAAGATGCATCTTTAAATTTAGATATGAGTGCTGCTAAGATGAATCAAGTTATTGGTACAAGATTAGGAAAAAAGATTAATGGTGAAACTCAACCACTTTTTGGTAGGTTAGATTCGGGTAAGATTACCGATTTAGTTTTAAAGGAAATCGAATCTAAAAAAGAATCACCACCACCACCTAAAGGTGGAGAAGAAACCGATGAAGAACTAAAAGAAAAGAATTATGCTAATTTTTTGGGTAAGATAGGTACATATCCAAAAGTACAATTTGAAAAAAAGGATATAAAAGATAAGTTTGTTGTACAAGAAAAAACTTATGCATCTGTTTATGATGATAAACAATTACTAAAAATGGCTAAATCTGAAGCAGATAGGAAATCAAATGTATCTATTTTGTTACCAATTAATTTTACATTTACTGTATATGGTGTTAGTGGTATTAAGAGAGGAGATAGGTTTAGAGTAAAGGGTATTCCTGCAAAATACGAAACGCAAGGATTTTTCCAAGTTTTAGGTGTAAAACATACTATTCAAGGAATGGAATGGACTACTGAAGTTGAAGGTGGATTTAGAAACAATACATAATGGATAACGATAGATATAAAGAAATAGCAAGTGCACAATCTTATATTATTGGAGATGTAACAGCATTTGTTCCAACTATAACCGATAGACAATATCAGAGAGGATATATTGAAAGATGTTTTGTACAAAAAGCTAACGATTCCTCATCTAATATATTTGAAGTTTCAGTAAGTGAAATTAATCGATATAAAGGTAATCCTTTTTATATTCAGACAAAATTAGATTGGAGAATAACTGGAGACCCTATTGAAGTAAAGAAATCTAACTCAATATCTCTACAATTAGCATCTGAGGATATCCCTAAGATTGCATTGTACTTACCAAACCTTTTACAATTTCATAAAAAATAATTTGGATATTACAAATATTTTTCTTATATTTGTTAGATGATTGTAGTAGAATCTAATAAAGAGAAAGAGAATTTTATGCAAATGTGGGAAAATAATCCCTCAATTGTAATTCCTATATGGTCTGATTTGGATAAACATCCAATGAACAACGAACTTGCTTTCTTATTCGTAAGGATGGGAAAAACTGACTTTATTCTCATATATAATCATATTGATGGAAAATCCCATCATTTAGACCTTTCTAAATCTACACAACCAAAGTGGGTATGGAATAAGAAAGGATTATTACAAACTGGTACAAATATACAAAATATTTTTGATATATCCAACTATTACTTCTTTGAAAAGAATCAAACTATACCCGATGAGGTACAAAATCAACCATTTATATCACATTATACCCGAATGGGTATAAGAGATGGTTTAGGAAAGATAGCACCTTTAATGAAGTGGGGAGAGTACTTAAAATCATTTGTTGACAATATAAGTAGTACTATTCCTCCTCCCGATTTATCTCCTAAAAGTTGGGTTGATAATACGATGATTCCTCTCCTTTCTCAGATTGAACGATATGGGGTTCGGGTCGAAGGGGGAAAATTTTTTGATAGATATCCACAAGCCACTAAACATTTAAACAACAATATCGTATATACCGAATATAACCCATATACGATTACATCCCGTCCTTCCAACCGATTTGGGGGAATCAACTTCTCTGCTTTAAATAAAAAGGATGGAACGAGAGAAGTATTTATTCCCAAAGATGGGCACATATTCCTACAAATGGATTATGATGCCTATCACCCCCGAATCATAGGTAAGTTGATTGATTACGATTTACCCGATACTTCGGTTCACCAATGGTTAGCGGACCAATATGGAGTTCCTTATGATGAATCCAAAGGAATTACCTTCCAATTACTTTATGGTGGGATACCTGAAGAGTTTGATTCTATTCCTTATTATAAGAAGGTTAGAGAGTACATCGATGAAATGTGGAGTAAGGCATCAAAAGTGGGTTATGTATCCACAAACAATAGAAATATCCCTTTAAAATACATAGAACAATCGAATCCTCAAAAAGTATTCAACTATTTACTACAAGCAACTGAAACTGAGTTAAATATGGATACAATGAGGAAAGTGTTGGAGTTTATTCAACAAACCGATATTGAGTTGAGTTTATACACTTATGATTCATTCTTATTCTCTTATCCATTAGATACTCCTAAAGAACATGCTCTTAAATTAAAAGAAATTGTAGAAAGTAATGGGTTTCCTATAAAAGCTAGTTGGGGAACGGATTACTCAAAACTTTAATATTTATAGGATATAGGAAGAGTTACTATGAACAAATACGAATTTTTTACTGAATTATTATCTGAGTTATCTTATCGTTCTAATGAAGGGTATCCTATCTTAGATAATAGAGAGCACATTTCTATCTTATCTGAAATCTTAGATGAGTGGGGATATACTGAAATGAAAAACGAATTAATTGGAAATCTTTTAGAAGCAGAGGAAAAATTCTATGCTATAAGTAAAAAGAGTGGACAAGTTGTTGATTTTGATTCTGAAGAAAATAGAGATGCGGCAATAGAAGCTGGTACTCATGAAAAGAGAAAAGAAGATTCTGAAGAAGATGATTCTAAAGAAAAGAAAAAAAGTATATTTTCTAAAGATACTGGATATTCAGCACCTGATTTAGAAAAAAATAAGCGTAATACAAAAAGTAGAGTACTTCCCAAAGAAATTGATAGTACCGAAATGGGGAAAGTTGTATCAGAAACTGGAGATACTGATGTTAAAAACACAATGCTTGATGTAGGGTATGGTGGATATGAAAAGAAAACAGGTTCAAAACCAGCTCCCGGTGGGCCTGGTTCTGCATTTAATGAAATAGTTTCTGGTGAGTTAGTTCTCATATTAGAAAAATACCCTGATATGACTGAAGATGAATTAGCAGACTATTCTCACAAAAGATTTGGAAATACTAAATTAGGTAAAGAACAAAAAGATACTTCTGGTCTTGTAAAAAATCCTGATATAGAAAAACGAAGAGAAGAGGCTAAAGGAACAGGAACACATACCAAACCAGAATTTCCAGAACAACATAAGCAAGTTATGAAGGAAAGAGCAGCATACTCCAAATCTAGAGTTGCGGCAGCTTCTGCTATAAAAAAACATAAAAATACTCAAAAAAGAATTAAAAATCTTCAATCAAATAAATTATTTGGTAAAAAAGCAAAAACATATCCTTTCTATGGAGCTGGTGCTAGTATAGATGCTCAAGTTGATATGGTAAACAACGCAAAAGGAAAAGTTTACTTACCAAATGGAACTGAGGTTGATAAAAATGATTTAATTGAATTCATAAAAGCTGGTGGTGGTGGAATGAATCCATCTGATACTGCAACTTTCGTAACTGATGAAAATGGAAATTTATTAGTACAATTTCATAGTGATAAAACCACAACAAATGATATTCAAGATAATTCTACACTAGCAAATGAAAAATCTAACTATGATTCATATATTGATAAATCTTCATTATCTGATGAATATAAGGTAGAATGTAAAAAAATAAACAAAGAATATGCTGATAGAATGAGTTCAATTGAGGAAAAGTATAATCAACAATCAGTTCCCATAGCAACTAACTTATTAAAATTAGATAAATCTAAGATAGAGAAAATCATAGATGAGGATAAGGGTACTATGGTACAAAATATGAACGATGCAATTTATGGTGAAACGGCACGTAAAGCTGGTAATTTTTCCAAAATAAATAAGAAATGGGATAAATATTTACCAGATGGTGTAAAGCCGGAGGACTTAACAAATATTCAAAAATCCGAAATGATAAATAAATTTGTTGCAGATGGTGGTAAGTTAAATGCCTCTATGGTTAAATCAATTAATAAAGTTGCATTACAATATCAAAAAGAAAATCCTGATACACTTGGATTGGATGTAAAGAAATTATTATCCGAACAAAGAACAGAAGTTGTAGAAATGCAAAGAGAACGGATTCGTACAATGAACAACTTTAAAGTTGATGTAGATGGTGAGAGTGTTGGGGCAGGTACTTTAATGGAAGCTGAAGAAAATATTAGAGGATTTCATTTAACTATGATGGATTATCCACCTAAAGCATATGTAAAAGGAGACCCATCATCAATAACTGGTGCTTCTCTTGATGTAAATATGGGTGGTGTTGAAGTAAATGGTGAAGTTCTAAGGGAATGTTTGGATGTAAAAGATACAACAGAATTTAAACAAAAATTTAAGTTAATAGAAGAAGAAGAGTTAACATATGATTCAGACGATAGAGATGAACAAGGTAATCGTACGGGTAATGTAACCGGTAAAAAGGTATTCACATATATAGTTGATACTAAAGGTGGAAGAAAAGAACTTGGCTTCAAATCTTATAGAAGTAAAGAAGGTGCTTCTGGAAAGACAAATAATACAATGACTTACTCAACTGAAATGCAAAAGTGTTTTAAATCCAAATCTTAAATAATCATTCTAAAAATATTATTTAATATTTATAGGTGATTGATTAATACAGAAAAAAATTTATGAAAACACAATTATTGTGTACATTTACTTCAAAGGATGGGTTACAAAAGACTCTGCAGGATATCAGAGAGACTTATGTGATAGTGTATAACTATATCTATATCTTACAAAATAAATCAAACTTAGATGAACTTTACGTTACCTATAATATAAATACGGAGTTCAAACCACCACAACCTTTAGAAGATACAATACTAATACACAGAAAAAAAGAATCAAATACTTTATATACCATTAACGCACTAAACCAATTAGTGAGAGAAGAAAATGGTGGTGTATTAGATAAGACATTTGTAATAGACTGGCAAAAATTTAGAAATTCAATAATACTTACAAATACTGAGGGTACGAAACGTATTCAGACTCGTATCTTTGAGGTTATAGAATTTAATCAGAAATAAAAAACACATAGTATGCTATTAAAAGTAGGTTCAAGAGGAGAAGATGTAAAAGCAGTTCAACAATTCTTAGGATTGGGTGCTGATGGTATCTTTGGTAAAGGAACGGAACAAGCCGTAAAAGATTTTCAATCCTTAAATGGATTAACTGCTGATGGTTTAGTTGGAAAAGGAACTTGGGCAGCAATGGGATTAAATGATACTGATGTAACTGGACAAGAAGAATCAGATGCACCAGATATCTACTCAAAGAAAAAAGTAAACGAAGGTGGATTGGAGTATGTAGAATACTTTATGCCTGAAGATGAATACAAACATGGGCCTGTAAAATACGAATACCTTTTCTTACACCACACCGCTGGATGGCATAATCCATACAAATGTATTGAGTATTGGGATAGAGATGGTGGAACTATTGCAACTGAATGGGTAATGGGTGGACCATCAGTAAAAGGAAACAACGAAGTATATGATGGAGAATTAGTACAATGTTTCCCACAAGGTAACTACGCATGGCACTTAGGTAAAAATGGTTCACAACATATGCATGTACACTCAGTAGGAATTGAGATTTGTAACTTTGGATATGTGGTAAATGGAAAAACTTATGCTGGTACTCAAGTAGCAGATTCACAAATCGTAACTCTAAAAGAAGAATTTAGAGGACACAAAACTTGGCATAGATATTCTGATAAACAAATCGAACAATTAGAAAAGTGGATGAAGTTTATCGGTGAAAGAGATGGAATTGATATCAGAGCTGGATTACCTACTTTAATCAAAGAAAAAGGTGCAGCTGCATTTGAGTTCAACGAAGATGCTTACTATGGTAAAGTAAAAGGAACTTGGACACATACTAATACTCGTAAAGATAAATTCGATTTATTCCCTCAACAAGAGTTGATGGATATGTTAGTATCTCTATAATATAAAAGTTAGTTATGACACTTACACTTTCTGGTCAAATAGCGGCAGGTAATATAAACCAAGAGTTTGGTAGAGCATATTCTACCTATATGTCTATTTGGCATGCTAGAAATGGTAGTTATGGTTCTATCAACACTCAATCAGCAAGGTATCCAACAAATGGAATCAGTAAAGCAAATAATGGTTATGCTTATTCCGATTGGTATGGATATAGGCATAATGCAGTAAGTGCTACAATAAATCTTTTTCAAAGTGAAAGAAGTGCCGATGCAGATACTAGAGCTTGGGAATTTAGATATAATGGAACAGCTTTAGGTCAAAGTTGGCAATGGGGAACCACAAGTATACGTGGTTGGCTTCGTATTCCATATGGAAATGGCTTAGATGTTTATTTTGATAATAGTATTGGTTGGGGTTCATCTTGGACAACTGCTTTTAGAGCTATATATTCAAATCAAAGAGGATGGCTTTTAAATGTAAGAGAACCTGCAAGAAATTATAGAAATTATTCTAGATTATATGTTCAATCATCAGAAAATGTTAGTATTTATAATCAAAGTTAAAAAAAGTTATTATGGCAAATCATTATTTTAAAGAAAGAGATTCTTATTTTAAGTTAGTAGATGAAACACATGAGGTAATTTGTGTAACTACTAACTTTACAAATAAATGCATAGCTATTAGTTTTGATAACGATGGTGGATATGAAAATATGAGAGATGCATATATAGGTGGTGATGTGGCTGGTGTTGAACTTATATCTGAAGAACTCTTTGAGGCAAAAAGAGATGAAGTAAAGGATTACATAATTGAAAATCTATAAAAATGGGTAATTGGTTTGTAAAATCTTTTGATAACTACTTTAAATTTATAGATGATGATTCATCTATGATAGTATTAACATCAGGTAGTATAAATGAAAGTGGTAGTGTAGATACTGTAATTTCTTACAATTTTTTATCTGAGAGTGTACCTAAATATGAAAGTATTAGAGATTCTTTTATATCATCATCATTTTTTACATCATCATATACAGGTTCATCAGAACCAGTACCACAAATTATTAGTGAATCCCTTTGGGAAGAAAAGAAAACAGAATTAAAAAGTTATATAATAAATAGTTTATAAATGAAAATAGTTATAGCGGGTGGAGGAACTGCTGGTTGGTTATCAGCATTATTCCTAGCCAAACAAAATCTACATAGAGATAAACCAGCATACGATATCACTTTAATAGAAAGTGAAGATATTCCTATAATCGGAGCTGGTGAAGGTTCAACTGGAGTACTACAAAAAGTACTTTTATCAACACTAACACAATTAGAAGGATTTGGAGAGCAAGAGTTTTTTCAACATTGTAACACTACATTTAAATTAGGAATTGATTGTATTGATTGGAATGGAGTAGGTGATAGATTCTTTGAATCGTTATCTGGAACACAAACTTCATTGTGGCCATTGGATAGAGATTTTACTCTTTGTTCAAAATATGGAGTAGCTGCAGAATCTAGTCCTAACAAATATCTTTGGGAAAAAAATCTAACACCATTTTTAAAAGCTGAAAGTAGTGATAGTTACGAAACTGGATATGCTTATCACTTTGATGCACATAAAGTTGGTGAGTGGTTTAAAAAGATTGCATTAGAAAACGGAATCAAACTTCAAATAGGTACAATAACTGATACAAATCTAAATCCTAAAAATGGTGAATTACAAAAAGTAATTTTAAAAGATGGAACTGAAATAGAATCTGATTTTTGGATTGATTGTACTGGATTCAATAGAGTATTAAGTAATGCAGTTGGAGCAGAGTGGGTTTCATATTCAGAATACTTACCAATCAATTCAGCATTAGTTTACACACATCAATATGAAGAGAATGAAGAAATACCAAATGTAACAACTGCTTGGGCAATGCCAAATGGTTGGATGTGGCAAATTCCAACTCAAGAAAGATTAGGATGTGGATATTGTTATTCTGATAAGTTTGTATCTGAGGAACAAGCTCTGAAAGAACTACAAGAAGTTACTGGTAGAAAGATAACACCTCTTAGAACTATTAAGTTTGATAGTGGTAGGTTAAACGAAGTTTGGAAAAAGAATGTACTTTCAATAGGATTATCATCTTCCTTCTTAGAACCATTAGAAGCAACATCGATACATTCATCTATAATTCAGTTAGTACAATTAACACAACATCACTTATCACCTTACAAAGAGGATATGATGAGAGAATCAAACGTCAAAGCAAATAATGAACACTTTAATATGATGTTAGATGAATTTAGAGGTTTGATTCAAATGCACTATATTACAAAAAGAAATGATACTCCATTTTGGAAATATGTACACAATGATTTGAAAAGAGACCCATTGGTTGAAAGTATTTTAGAAGTATGTAAATGGAGAGTTCCCAATGCTAATGATTTTCCACATTACAATGGTTCAGCTGGTTGGGGTGTGTTTAATTGGATATTAGCAGGTAATGATTTAATTAGTAAAGAGGTATTAGATAAATCCTTACATACTCATAATTTTGAAAAATCATCTGAACAAATTTATAAACATATGGTAAAACAGTATACATTTGATAGTAAACAACACTTTCCACATACTGATTTTATCAAATGGACAAAAGATTTCGCAAAAAATCCAAAATAAATTTGGTAATCTCAAAATAATTTCTTATATTTGTATCAACAAATGAGAAAATCAGCATTTCAAAAAAAAAGTAAAAAAGATTTGGAATTGTTGAAAACTTTTCGTATATTTGTATAAATAAATGGAGATAGACCTTCTTAAAACTAGGTTTTTTGATATTTATATAAGGTGTAGGAAAGACACCATAATAAAACCATTAAAATAAATAAAACTTTAAAATTTAAACAATTATGGCACTAGATTTAAGCGCAATCAGAGGTAGACTGAACAAACTACAAAACACTTCCAATAGAACATCTAATCTATGGAAACCCACACCGGGTAAACATCAAGTAAGAATCGTTCCTTACAAATTCTCTCCTGAGAATCCTTTCATTGAATTATTCTTCCATTACAACATCAACAACAAAACGTATTTGTCTCCTTCTTCTTTTGGAAGACCAGACCCTATCGTTGAGTTTGCTGAAAAGTTGAAAAGAATGGGTGATAAAGAAGATTGGAAAGCAGCTAAGAAGATGGAACCAAAATTAAGAACTTTTGTACCTGTACTTGTAAGAGGAGAGGAATCAGAAGGAGTTAAGTTCTGGGGATTCGGAAAGACTGTTTATCAGGAAATCTTAGGTTACATCGCTGATCCTGATTATGGAGATATTACTGACCCTACCAATGGTAGAGATATTACTATCGAATATACATCAGCTGAAGATGCAGGAACTTCTTATCCTGTAACTACTATCCGTGTTAAACCTAATGTAACTCCATTAGGAGAAGATGCAACGGCAAATCAAAACTTTATGGAAACTCAAAGTAACATTACTGATATCTATTCAGAATTATCTTACGATGAGTTGAAATCAGTATTAGAAGGTTGGTTGAACCCAACAGCTGAAGAAGCTGAAGAGAGTGTTTCACAACAATCTCTAGCAACTCCATCAGCACCGAAAACTGAAGCTAAAGCAGCACCAGCTGCAGCACCTTCAAACGCGGTAAGTACTGAAGAGAAAAAGAAAATGGATGATGTTGCATCAGCATTTGATGATTTATTTAACGGATAATATACACTAAATGGCAAAAAAAGAAATGGACTTAGCGGCGGAACTAGCTTCCGAGCTAAACAAAACAAACAAAGACCAAAAGGTTGCCTTCTTCTTAGGAGAGAATGATGCACCCACAAATGTGGATGGATGGATATCAACTGGCTGTGCTATGTTAGATGTTGCCATTTCGAATCGCCCTTATGGTGGACTTCCTGTTGGAAGGATTACTGAAGTAACTGGTTTAGAACAAAGTGGAAAATCATTAGTATCTGCACACCTCCTTGCTGAAACACAAAAGCAAGGCGGTGTTGCGGTTCTAATCGATACTGAAACTGCGGTAAGTAGAGAGTTCTTAGAAGCAATTGGTGTAGATGTAGCAAAACTACTTTATGTATCAGCTGATTCGGTAGAACAAATTTTCGAATTTACTGAAACAATCATTGAAAAGGTAAGAACCACACAAAAGGATAAATTAGTTACAATTGTAGTAGATTCAGTTGCAGCAGCTTCAACTAAGAATGAGTTGGCAGCTGATTATGGCAAAGATGGATATGCTACTGATAAAGCTATTATTATCTCAAAAGCGATGAGAAAGATTACCAATCTAATTGGTAGGCAAAAAATCACCTTAGTATTCACTAATCAATTAAGACAAAAGATGAATGCTATGTTTGGTGACCCTTGGACTACTTCTGGAGGAAAAGCTCTTGCATTCCATGCATCGGTTAGACTTCGTTTGAAGAATATGGGACAAATCAAACAAAAGGTAAATGGTAAAGATAGAACCATTGGTATGAAAGTTAGATGTCAAGTGATTAAGAATAGAATGGGACCACCTCTTAGAGCGGCTGATTTTGAAATCTTCTTCGATAGAGGAATCGATAACTTCGGTTCTTGGATTGGAGTAATGAAAGAAAATAAGTTAGTATCACAAGGTGGAGCATGGTACACATATGTTGATACGGAAACTGGTGAGGAAATTAAATTCCAATCCAAAGATTTCATCGATTTGATGGAAGAAAGAGAAGATGTTAAAGAACAAATCTATAAAAAGATTTGTGAAGCAACTATCTTACAATACAAATCAGATTCTAAAGATATCGAAGCACATGAGTTAGATACTGAGGGAGCTGAGGTAGTAGATTAAATAAAATAATAAGTTATGAGCAAATTAAAAGAAATGTTACAAGCATCTGCGAAAGCAGATAGAGCGAAAGCACTCCTTACTTTGGAGTTGTTAGAGAATAAAGCAGTAGGTATTGGAGACCACTCAACTGAGGATTTTTATAAAAACGCAGAAGAGGCACTATCCAAACTATGTGATGCAGAAGATAGATTACAAACTATCGATAATTATTTCGGTGAAGGTATTCACAACTATTTTTCTGATTCAACAACAACTACATAATGAAAGACCTCTATAAAAACATTCTAAACGAAGTTGAGCAGGAACGAGAAACTAATCACCTTCGAGAAAGAAATAGTAGAGTTCTAATTATTGATGGACTAAACACCTTTATCCGTAGCTGGACAACCAACCCTACAATGAATGAGGATGGTGACCATACGGGTGGGGTGATTGGCTCCCTCAAATCTATTGGATACCAAATTAGAGAATTTAATCCAACCCGATGTATCGTAACCTTTGATGGTAAAGATGGTTCTCAATCCAGAAAGAAAATCCACGAAGGATATAAAGCTGGTAGAGAAAAGAACCGATTTAGAGTAAACCGTCAATATCAAGGTATGATGGATGAGGAAGAGGAAAGATTATCTATGAAACAACAATTCGTTTGGTTAAATGATATTTTAGATTATCTACCAGTATCAACAATGATTTATGATGGTATTGAAGCAGATGATACAATAGCATATATAACTAAACACAATGAATCAGATTTAGGTAATGAGGTTGTTATTGTTTCAACTGATAAAGATTTCCTTCAATTGGTTTCTGATAAGGTAAAGGTATTCTCACCAACTAAAAAGAAGTTATACGATAGACAGATGGTGTTTGATGAGTATGGAATTTGGCCTGAGAATCTTTTATTATATAGAACATTGGATGGTGACAAATCAGATAACATACCAGGCATCAGAGGATGTGGTATTAAAACTCTTTTAAAGAGGTTTCCTGAACTTTCTGAAGATAGAACTATAACACATAAAGAATTCTTTGAACTGTGTGAGGAGAAGCAAGGTAAAATCAAAATGTATGATGATATCTTAAAAGCAAAAGACCAACTTCTTATGAACAAAAGATTGATGGAGTTAGACCAACCCCACATTCCAACAAATCAGAAGTTGAAAATCTTAGATAGATTCAATCAGAATGATATTGAATTTAAGAAGTTAGATTTTCTTAGAGTAGGTCAAAAATACAAAATTCTTCAAAATTGGAGAGATATTAACGATTGGTTACATTCAACCTTTCATAATATTATTACAAAATAAATTAGGTTTATTCAAATATTTTTCTTATATTTGTAAAATCAAATTAGGTTATAGATGCAAAATATAGATACTCTTTCCAAATACGGACAATCATTTCAAACAAAGGTTTTATCATCTTTGATTACTGATGTTCGTTTATTGGATACTCTTAGTGAGATTATACATCCAAAGTTTTTTGAAGCTGAAGCTAATAAATGGATAGCAGAAGAGATTGTTTCTTATTACGATGAGTTTAAGAAATCTCCAACGTTAGATGTTTTCAAATCAGAGGTTTCAAAGTTAGATGATAGAGGTTTTCAGAAAAGTATAGTGGAGCAACTAAAATCAGTATTTACCAAAGTTGGTGATTCTGATTTAGATTATGTAAAGAAAGAGTTTTCTTCTTTTTGTATCAACCAAAACCTAAAACAAGCTATTGTTAGTTCAGTTGATTTACTAAAAGCTGGTAACTATGATAGAATCAAAGATTTAGTAGATAAAGCAATGAAGGTAGGAGTGGATTCAGATATGGGACACGATTACCTTTTAGATTTTGAAGAAAGAACTAACGAAGTTAATAGAAGTACAGTTCCAACTGGTTGGGATTGTATTAATGAATTGATGGATGGTGGTTTGGGACCTGGCGAATTAGGAGTAGCAGTAGCACCTTCTGGTGTTGGTAAAACTTGGGTACTATGTGCATTAGGAGCAGCAGCTGTTAAGCAAGGATTAAATGTAGTACATTACTCTTTAGAATTATCAGAACATTATGTGGGACAGAGATACGATACTGTATTTACACAAATCCCATCTGCAGATGTGAAAGATAAGAAAGAAGTAGTATTAGATAAAATTGGTAGATTAAGTGGAAAACTTCTTATTAAGTATTTCCCACCAAAAGGTATATCTGCTAAAAAATTAGAATCCCATATTGAAAAGATGACAGCAGCCGGAAATAAACCTGATTTGATAATTATTGACTATGCTGATTTGTTATTATCTCACACTAATAAATCTGATTCAACTTATGGAGAGCAAGGTGGAGTTTACATTGAGTTGAGAGGTATTAGTGGTGAATTGGGTATTCCTATTTGGACAGCATCCCAAACCAATCGTTCAGCAATTGATTCGGAAGTTATTGAGGCTGATAAGGTAGCAGATTCCTACGCTAAGGTAATGAACGCTGATTTCATTATGAGTATCAGTAGAAAGAGTAAAGATAAATTGAACAATACTGCAAGGTTCCATATTATGAAAAACCGATTTGGACCTGATGGAATTACTTTTCCTTCTAAGATGGATACTAACACTGGATTCATTGAGGTTTACGATGGTAACTCTTCAGATGGAATCATCACACAAAAAGAATCTGCTAATGGAGAGCAAATGGAAAAGAAATTACTTCATAAAAAATATGTAGAGAATTTTGGATAGTACTATCAAAATTGGTAAACTCTATAAAAAATATTTTAACAGTCAATTGAAAAGTTGATTAAAAAATATCAAAAACAAAAAAGTACTAAAAAACGTATTGGAAATATATTTTTTTTCAATATATACAATAGTTATAAACACCGAACAACATTCGAGTGTTCGGTTTTTTAATTTAATTAATTTATAAAAAATAAAATTTATGGCAAATTCACAACAAATTTTCGAAGAAATCACAGAACTATTTTCTCAGTTTGAAGAAAATCACAACTCATCAACTAAAGCAGGTAAATCAAGAGCTAGAAAAGCAATTGGTGAAATCAAAAAATTAGTAACTGATTATAGAAAAGCATCTGTAGAAGAAAATAAGTAATTAGAATGGAAGTTCTTGAGTATCTCAAACATCATGTAAAAACAGACATTGCACCATCTCCTATACATGGAATTGGTACATTTGCACTAACTGATATAAAAGTTGGTGAACCAGTTTTTATGTTATGGCCTAACGAAAGTAGAATTTATACTATTGATAGAAATGAGTTTGAAGAACTTCCAAACTATTCAAAAAAAATGATTCTTAAATCATATCTAAACAAACCGGAATATCCTCTTATTTGGTTTAGATTATTTAAGGATTCTTACTTTAATTTAGCAAATCCGTTAGTTTATACTAACACCGCTGGTGAAGATGGTAACTTTGATTCAATGAAAAGAAAAGCTATCAAACCAATTAAAGCAGGGGAAGAAATTTTAGGTAATTATAAATTAGAAGATACACTATTAAAATGACATTTGATAAATTAATTGATAACATCACCCAATGGGCTGATGATAAAGGAATACTTGTTTCTGATAATATCCCACAACAAACTATGAAAGTTATGGAAGAGTTGGGAGAAACTGCAGGAGCAATTTTAAAACATAAAAAGACAGATGAGGTTATCGATGGAATCGGTGATATATTTGTAACAGTTATAATTTTAAGTAAACAATTAGGGTTAGACCCAACCGAATGTTTGGAATCAGCATGGAATGAAATCAAAGATAGGAAAGGTAAAACAGTAAACGGTACATTTATAAAAGAAGAAGAACTATGAGTAACTTTGTAGATACAGCAGCGGAAAACGTAAGATTCGTAATTAAGAGAAATGGTGAAAAAGTTTCATTTGAATTAAGTAAAATGAAAAGTGCAATTACCAAAGCTATGGAAAGCATCGATAAGGTAGATGTAGAAATGGTTGAAAAGATTGCAAGAAGTAGTGAAATAACTATTTATAGAAATCCAAATCATATCCCTCATGTAGATGAGATTCACGATATAGTGGAAAACAAACTGATGGATAGTGGTTTGAATGATGTAGCAAAAGAATACATCATCTATCGTTCAAAAAATAAACCAAATATCTTTAAGAAAAGAGTAAATCTTAAACCTTACGAATATCCTCAGTTAGTAGAATACGTTGATGCTATTAGACACTCTTATTGGGTTCATACTGAGTTTAACTTTACATCAGATGTTCAAGACTTCAAAGTTCACTTGAACGAAAAAGAAAGAACTGCAGTACAAAGAGCTATGTTAGCAATCTCACAAATTGAAATCGCTGTTAAATCATTTTGGGGAGATATCTACAAAAAAATGCCAAAACCTGAGATTGGAGCAGTTGGTGCAACTTTCGCTGAATCGGAAGTTAGACATGCTGATGCATATTCCAACCTAATTCAAGTATTAGGATTAAACTCAGAGTTTGAAAATCTTTTACAGGTACCAGGTATTAGAAAAAGAATTAAATATTTAGATAAAACAATGAGTGCAAGTAGGTCAATTGAAAACAAAGATTACTTTGAATCAGTTGTTTTATTTTCAATGTTTATCGAAAACGTATCGTTGTTCTCACAATTTTTAGTTATTATGTCTTTCAACAAATACAAAAATGTATTGAAAGGTACTAGTAATGCAGTTGAGGCAACATCAAAAGAAGAAAAGATTCATGCAGAATTTGGATTTGATTTAGTAAATACAATCAAACAAGAAAATCCAACTTGGTGGACTGATGAATTAAAAGAAGATTTAGTTGATGCAACCTTAGATGCTTACGATGCAGAAGCAGATATAGTTGAGTGGATTTTTGAAGAAGGTGATTTGGATTTCCTTACCAAAGAACAAACTTTAGAATTTATTAAACATAGATTCAACGAATCATTAAACGCTATTGGTATTGATAGTGTATTTAGTGTAGATGAAAAATCATTAGAAACTACTGAGTGGTTCGATGATGAGATTCTAACTACAAAACATACTGATTTCTTCAATAAGAGAAGTATTAATTATAGTAAAAAACAAAAGTCAATCACAGAAGATGACTTATTTTAAAAAGTTATAGATAAATTATGAACGATAGAAAACCCTTTGAGTGGATTAATGAAGAATCCATCACCTTTCTTAGAAGAGGATATCTAAGTGAAGGAGAAGAACCCTTAGAAAGAATTAGAATCATTGCAGACCATGCTGAGAAATTATTAGGAATCGAAGGGTTTGCTGATAAGTTTTATGGATATATGAGTAAAGGATGGTATTCATTATCATCACCAGTATGGGCAAATTTTGGTAAACAAAGAGGATTACCTGTAAGTTGTTTTGGTTCAAATATTGGAGATAATATTGAATCAATTCTTTTTACACAAGCTGAAGTTGGTGAGATGAGTAAAATGGGAGGTGGTACTTCTGGTTACTTTGGAAACCTAAGAGGTAGAGGAGCACCAATTACTGATAATGGTCATGCACCAGGCGCTGTTCACTTTATGAACTTATTTCAAAGTGTAGTAGATAATATTTCTCAAGGTTCAACTCGAAGAGGTAGATTCTCACCTTACTTACCAATTGAACATCCAGATATTATGGAGTTCTTAGAAATTGGAACTGAAGGAGCATCGATTCAAGACTTAACACATGCAGTAACTGTTACTGACCAATTTATGGAAGAAATGATTGGTGGTGATAAAAAGAAAAGAGCTGCTTGGGCAAAAGTAATTCAAAGAAGAGGAGAAATCGGATATCCTTATATTATGTTCCACGATACTATGAACAAAAACACTGTTGATGTTTATAAAGAAAAAGGAGCAAAAATCTATAACTCAAATCTATGTTCAGAAATTGCTCTTCATAACTCAGAAGAAGAATCATTTGTATGTGTACTTTCATCTATGAACGTATTACATTATGATGAATGGAAGGATACTGATGCAGTAGAAACTCTAACTTATTTCTTAGATGCAGTTGTAACTGAATTTTGTACTAAAATAGAAGCATATAGAGATAATGGTACTATTGAAGGTAAGAGAGCATTTATGTATATGGAAAAAGCTTACAACTTCGCTAAAAGACAAAGAGCATTAGGTTTAGGTGTTTTGGGATGGCATTCACTTTTACAATCTAAAGGATTGGCATTCGATACTAAAGATAGTGCAAAATTAAATGTTGAAGTATTCAAACTAATCAAAGATAAATCATATAAAGCATCCGAAGAGATGGCACAAAAATATGGTGAACCTGAATACTTAGTTGGATATGGTAGAAGAAACGTTACTCTTAATGCAGTAGCACCAACCACATCTTCGGCATTTATTTTAGGACAAGTTTCACAATCAATTGAACCTATTTGGTCAAATTGTTATGTGAAGGATGTTGCCAAAATGAAGGTAACTATTATGAATCCAATCCTTAAAAAATTACTTATTGAATTAGGTAAAGATACTAAGGCAACTTGGAATAGTATTAAAAAAGCAGATGGTTCAGTACAACATTTGGAATTCTTAACTGATGAACAAAAAGATGTATTCAGAACATTTGCAGAAATCAATCAATCATCTATTATTAATCAAGCAGCAATCAGACAAGATTTCATTGACCAATCACAATCATTGAATATAATGGTTTCACCTGATATGCCAACTAAGACTATTAATAAATTATTGATTGATGCATGGAAGTTAGGAGTTAAAACTCTTTACTACCAACATTCGATGAATTCAGCACAAGCGTTTGCTAGAAAGAAATTAAATCTTAATGATTTAGCATGTGTAGCTTGTGAAGGTTAAATTAAAAATTAAATTATAAAGTTATGGTAGAAATCAAAAAATTCGAAGCAGATTGGTGTGGTCCTTGTAGGATGTTAAAACCAACATTTGAAAAATTAGAAGAATCATTTGGAAATTCGGTAAAATTTTCGTATATTAACGTAGATGAAAACCAAGATGAAGCAGCTAAGTATTCAGTTCGTTCAATCCCAACAGTTATTATTGAAAAAAATGGGGAGATTACTGAAAGACTTACAGGCGCACAATCAGAGTTAGCATATAAGAATGCGTTAAACGAATCTTTATAAAGAATGCCAATACTAAGGGGACAGACTCATCCTTCCGCAAAATTAACGGATGAGCAAGTTTTAAATATCAGAAAACTATGGAAAATGGGACACCGAAATGTTCGAGTTATGGCTCGTAACAATAAGTGTTCTTCAGCCAACATCATTAAGATTGTTAAAAATCAAACTTGGACACACTTGAATGAATTTTGGTCTGGTAGTTTATGAAAGAAGAAAAAACATATTGTGATACTTCGAAACTTTCCATTCGTCTTATCACAAAATCAGTAGCTAAAGATATCATTGTAAACAACCATTATAGTGGTTTGTGGACAAAGGTATCTTACGCAATTGGTTTGTTTACTTCAGATGTTGAGGAACATCCCTTCTTTGATAATATAGAAGATAAACTAATTGGAGTAGCTTGTTATGGAGACCCAATTGGTAGAAGTGCTGGGCAATCGATTTCCCCTTTATTAGAAAGAACCGAAGTTTTAGAACTAACCCGATTATTTGTATTTGATAATTATGGTTCAAATATAGAGAGTTGGTTCTTAGGTCAAACTTTTGATTGGTTAAGGGAGAATGTACCACAAATCAAAGCACTTATTTCATATTCAGACCCTAAAGAAGGTCATTGTGGTACAATTTACCAAGCAACTAATTGGTTGTATCAAGGTAATAAATTAAGATTCAATGATAGTTGGGATTTCAGATGGGAAGAAGGTGGTGAATGGCACCACGGAAGAACTTCCTATGTAAAATTTGGAACAAATAATCCCAAAGAAATACAAAAAATGACACCATCTACATTTTGGATAAAGAAGAATCCAAGAAAACATAGATATGTGTACATTTTAACCAAAGGTGGTGAAAGAAGGAAGTTGTTAAAGAATATTAAACACCCAACTTTCCCTTATCCTAAAGAAAATGAAGAATTTGTGGAAGAAATTCATAGAATGGACCCAATAAATTTGGAAATTACAAAATAATTTATTATATTAGTAAAATTATGACAGAAGAAAGAGAAATAGAAGAAATTCTAATGGAATCTCACTCATTTGGGTTGAGAAACGAAGTGATGAAAACTGCTTCTGAAATTATGGGTAGTAATCCTAAGATAAGAAGAGTAGATGCGTATCACCAAGCTTTTAATGAATGGGTAAAGTAGAAGGAAAACATTATTGTGATGCAACTAAGGTGAGTATAGCACCTATTTCTAAATCTATCGCTAAAGATATGATTATTAAGAAACATTATACTCATGCTTGGACTATGTGTAGATATGCTTTAGGTATTTACCATCAGATGGAAGAAAACGATATCTTTGGAAACGATAAAAAGTTAATAGGGGTAGCTGTATATGGATTTCCAGTAGGAGCAAAAGCATCCACTTCAGTTTGTGAAGGCTTAACAAAAGATAATATCTTAGAACTTACTCGTTTATATGTTGATGATGGTTATGGTTCTAATATAGAGAGTTGTTCATTAGGAAAAACGTTTCAATGGTTAAAGGATAACGATAAAAATATCAAAGTTCTTCTATCTTACGCTAATAATGGACAAGGACACTTAGGTGGGATTTACAAAGCAACCAATTGGATTTATCAAGGTTTGAATACCGATATCGCTTTGATGCCAAATTGGGGTATCTCACTAACCAAAGAACCTTATGATTGGTTACATAGTAGAACTGTGTTTAATAAATGGGGAAGTGGTAACTTAGAACACCTTAGAAAAGAAATTGGTAAACAAGGTTACAAAGAATTTTGGAGAAGAGAAGAACCACCAAAACATAGATACATTCAAATACTATCTCAGAATAAAAAAGAGAAAAAGGATTTGATGAAAAGGTTGAAGCATGAAATCAAACCTTATCCAAAAGAGTTGAATGATTACAATACTGAAGTGGTACATCATACAACATATGCACCTGAAGAAAGTAACGAAATAAACTTTTGGTAAAAAAAAGTGAAAAAATATTTGGATAATTAAAAAATTATCATTATATTAGTATTAATGTTTAACAAAGCTGAAGATGAGGGTATTTAAATCCCCAAAATGACTCAGTATTAATTTTTAAAAATATGGAAATTTCAAATTTTAAGGTTGCTAGGTTTAAGGCAACGGCAGAAACCAAAAATGAGTTGATAGATGTTATTAAAAAATATCAACCAAAAGTGAGTAAGTTATTGAAAGATGAACAAATCGGAAAACTCACAATTCACACATCAAGAAAAAATTTATTACAAAATTATCAACTAAATGAACATGATTCCAAAGATTTAATGGAAGAATATTCTTTGGTTGATTATGGTGGAACACAATTCAGAAATCATATAATTAATCGTTATATGAATGAATCTGATTCTGGATTAAGAACGCAAGCTAGATTGGTAATCGAAGGTATTATGGGAGTTTGTGTTATTGATTATATTCCATTTGGTTGGTCAAATGGTGATTCTTTGGAAATTGGTTCTACTGATAAAGGTAACTTCCTTAGAGGACATACAATGATTTTCTCTAATGAAGTACAACCATCTCAATTACAAACTAAAATACCAACTTTAAGATTTACAAAAAGTAAACTTACACAAATTATAGATTCATCAGCTGCATTGAGTACTCCTCAGTTATCGAATTTACGAAGAGAGTTTCAAAGTAAGTTGGATGATAAGTTTCAATATACTATTAGAGAAGCATTTGATACAATTGGTAGAGGCGATTTAGTAGATGATTATTTAAATTCTGAATGTACTTTAAATATTGTTATTGGTGATGATGATGTTATCATCAAAGAAATGATTGATACAAACAATATCTTTAACCTTTGGGAATCTGTTGTATATGCATATTGTTCTATTTCTAAAGATAGTAAAGAAACTGATTTGGGTAATGTGTTATCCGATATATTTTCAGAAAACAATAAATCATATACGGATTTCTTAGAGAAAAAATATCTATCAAAAATAAAAAAGAAATTATCTTCTTGTAAAGAGTATTATCTATTACCTGTACTTTTATTAGAGGGATATAAAAACGGATTCGGAAGAATAAATTCAGATACAAAAAATAAAATTAAATTTTTAGAATTGTGTGAAAAATATGCAGATGTTAACTCCAAAAATTGGATGCAATCACCGATAGTTGATTTTACATCAAAGTATATTTCTAAAACTCCTTCTTTAAATTTTGATGATTCCATTAAGTTTATTGGTTTGTTGGGTGATAGAAGTATAACTAAAGAATTCGATGAGTTTACTAAAGTTGTTCAAAGTTTAGAAACAGCAATAGATAAGCACATTGATGTTGATGAGATAAACAAAGATGGTTATAAGAAAAATGATTTAAGTAAATTTAGATTTACTGGTTCTGCTGCATCTGAAGAAACTTTGTTGTATTTCTTTTCTAAGATATATTATAAGTTATCTAAGAAACAAAGTTTTCACACCAAACATATAACCTTTATTTTGAGTAGACTGAGAAAAACATTAGAATCATCATTCGAAACGAAAAAAGATGGTAGATTATTCCTTACAGAATCATCGATAAAGGATGGTTTGAAAAAGGCAATTACAAATGCTGGTTACAAATATAGAATTGAACTTAGTGATAGTTTATTCGAATCGGCATTTAGTGATTATGATAATGAGTATGGTTCTAAGAGTAAAAATGCTGAATTTAAAAGAAAAGAAGTAGAACTTTTAACTAAATTATGGGAAGAGGCTAAAATTAAAAATACACCAATTCCATTTGTAGTTCCAACTGGTAAACTAAATGATGAGGAGTTTCTACACTTTGATGATATTAGAGATAATTCATTTTCTATGGATTGGTCTCATATTGAATCTGGTGTTGATAAATTTGAAAATGGTTACTTATGGGGTGATATCCAAAGAGGAGTTGGAGCTAGTTCTCAGTACCTATATGATTCCAAATTAGATGCATATACTACAATGGTAGATGTTATGGAAGATTCTAAATTGAATCCTGCTGGTGTGGTACTTTGGAAAATGGTTTTAGATTATTGGAAAGCTAACTATAAAGCAGATTTAACTGATTTTTAATCTATGTTTCATATAAAAGGAGAATTTTACAATAAGATTAGTGAGTGGGTAACATCAAACCCCACTCACTCCTTTTATTTATATTCATCTCAACAAACTGATGCTAATTTTTATGATTTTTGTTCAGCAGTTTTGGATAATGATAAAATACCAGTAATCATTACAAATGTTGGTGGGTTTGATAATAGATATCCTTTGAATTTGAGACAAGCTATGAATCTATCGGATGAGGTTAGGGTTTACGAATCAGCTAAAATGGGTATGGATTTGGTATTGGAAACCAAAGCTAAATTGTTTATAAAAACTAACGGAGGTATTTTATGGATACAATAGTAGTTTATATAGAGAATGAAAATAAACATTTCAATTTGGTAAAATCTTTTGAAATGTTAAATATAAATCATCATAGATTGTATGAAGGTGGTGAATGGACTGGTATGTTTGAAAAGTTACAAATCTATATAGATGGACTTTCTAAATTAGATAATGAATGGGTTATTTTATCCGATTCTCGTGATGTTTTGTTTTATAAAAATATAGATGAAATAAACGAAGTATATAAGACTTATTTTTCGGATAAAGATATAGTTATACAGGGAGAAGATGCAGAAGATGGTGATGTTTACTTTAGAGTAACGAATATGAAACGATATTCTTTTTCAGATACTCTTTACAAATATCCATGTAGTGGATTGATTATGGGTAAACGAAAAGTAATTATAGATTTCTTTAAAGAAATTATAGATAAAGTTCCTTCTGAATGGGCAATAGCTGACCAACCAGCGGTTGAATGGGGAATGGCAAATTTAGATTACAATATTTCATTGGATACCGAATGTAGATTATTTCAACAAATGGGAATGGGTGATTATAGTGGTGTAAATTTTAATCTCCATTTTAATAAGAATTTTATAAGAAATACACATACAAATACCGAACCTTGTATCTTTCATGGTGCTGGTGGTACTTTTTTAAATCAGGTTTGGAAAATAATAAATAAAAAATATTAATGCGAGTACTAATAATTCCTAATTACACAAATTTCGGCCAGGTAAAGGATATCAACAGAGATTCTTTCCTTCTGGTCTTTAAATCATTTTTAGATAATAGTAAAATCGGTAAAGAATGGGAGTGGATTCTACCTTATCCTGGCGGTGGAATGCATAATCATCCTGGTATTATAAATACCTTTGAATACCCGAATGTAACGATGTTACAAATGGACCCGTTAGACTGTTTTCCAGCAAAAATGAGAGTTGATTATCCTCACAAATTTTTTGAGAAAGTTATTGAAAAATATGAAGGAAAATTTAATCTCATCTGGAGCCATTTACCTGAGTGGACAAATTTATTTAAGATATCAAGAATCTACAATAAATTACAACCCATAATTGGTTATTGTCATTGGAGCGAGATACCTGAAAATGGTGCTAGAACTGATAATTCATTTTGGACAAACATTAGAGGTATTTTACAAATGGAAGTTTGTGGTGTAAACTCTGAATATCAAAAAAGTGTTATTCTTAAAAACGCAGCTTTAGATTTCAAACCACATATCGTTGAGAAGTTAGATAAGATTATTCAACCTTGGTATTTGGGATGTGATACAGCCACTCCTTCAAATGGATATGATGATAAAACAATCGTATTCAATCATAGAGAAGGTGTTTATACTGGTTCTAAGTGGTTCTTTGAAACTATGGATGAGTTGTGGAAAGAAAGACAGGATTTCAAAGTTTATACTACCTTAAAAGAAATGGGTAAACCTTATACAAAGTATATTGGAGCAGCTGATAGAAAAGTGTATCTAAATCAATTATCAAAAGCACATTTTGGTGTTGGTACTTTCCAAGGTTATTCAGCTTGGAGTATGAGTACAACTGATGGATTTTCAGTAGGTGTACCATATTTACTACCAAATGGTTTTTGTTATCCTGAAATGGTAGGTGATGATTATCCACTTCTTTATAATGGTAAGAAAGAATTTAAAGAAATGGTAATAAAGTTATTAGATGGTGATATTCCAAGACCTGATGTAACTCACCTTGCTCAATCTCTCCTATGGGAATCTCAGATTGAAAAATATTGGAATGTGGAAGAAAATTTTATTGGTAACCTAAGAACAAAATTTAACGATTAATGTACCAAAACGCTTACTACCAACGAGAAAAGAATCTCGTTCATATTTGGGATGATAAAAAGGGATATTTCAATTTCCCATATACTCGATACGCATATGAAAAAGCTGATAGAGGTGAGTTTACAACTCTTTATGGAGATAAAGTAACCAAAATCTATAAATTCAAAGGAGATGACCCAAATCTTTTCGAATCAGATGTACCTGAAACTACGAGAGTTTTGGTGGATACTTATACTGATTCAGATATTCCATCGGAAGGGCATGTTATTCTTACTTACGATATTGAGTGTGAAATGGAGAGTGGTTTACCTAATCCAGAAGAAGCTACTAATGAGTTAACTTCAATTGCACTTCATGATTCTGCAACAAATCAATATTGGGCATTGGTTGTTGATAAGACGGGAGATATGGTTGAACGAAAAACCGATAAGGCAATAGTTTTACCATTTAGAACTGAAGAAGAAATGCTACTCAAATATTTGGAATTGTATGAGATGATTAATCCAACAATTGTTACTGGTTGGAATATTGATTACTTCGATACACCAATGTTGTACAATAGAATTGTTAGGTTATTGGGTAAGAAAACTGCAAATCGTTTATCACCGATTGGTAAGTGTTTCTGGTCACCATATCGTAAAAGATATTTTATGGCAGGTGTATCTTATTTAGATTACATACATTTGTATAGAATTTATACATATAAAATGTTAGATAACTATCGATTGGATACAGTAGCTAAATTAGAAATTGGTAGAGGTAAAATCGAATATGATGGTAATTTAGATATCCTTTTCGAAACTGATATTGAAAAATTCATTGAGTATAACTTAGTGGATGTTGAGTTGGTAGTTGAAATGGAAAATAAACTTCAATTCGTAGATTTGTGTAAAGGTATATGTCATGCAGGTCATGTAACTTATGAAGATTTTGTTTACTCTTCAAAGTATTTGGAAGGAGCTATGTTAACCTATCTGAAAAGAAAAGGTATTGTTGCACCTAACAAACCTGCTGATAGAAGAGAACGAATGGAAGCTCTTAAAGAAAATAAGCAAGAGAAGTTTATTGGAGCATATGTAAAAGCACCAATCGTTGGTAAGTATGAGTGGATTTATGATTTGGATTTAACATCTCTATATCCATCTATTATTATGACTATCAATATTTCACCTGAAACTAAGATGGGTAAAATTAAAGATTGGAGTGCTGAGGATTATGTTAAAGATAAAAGGGATAGTTGGGTTATCAATGGTGATACCATTACGCAAGAAAACCTAAAGAAGTTCTTTGAGAGAAGTAAATTCTCAGTTGCATCAAATGGTGTTCTTTATAGAACTGATAAAGTTGGTTGTATTCCTGATATTTTAGACTTATGGTTCAGTAAACGTGTTGAATTTAAAAACGAAATGAAAAAATATGGAAAAGCAGGAGATAAAGAAAAATACGCTTTTTACCACAAACGTCAGTTGGTTCAGAAAATTTTACTTAACTCTTTATATGGTGTGCTTGGGCTTCCTGCCTTTAGGTTCTATGATGTTGATAATGCTACCGCTGTTACCACAACGGGACAGACAGTTATTAAATCAACTGCTGACATGGCTAACATCAAATACAATAAGGAACTTGGTAATCCTGATTTGGATTCTAATATATACATTGATACTGATTCTGTATTTTTCTCCGCAGTTCCTTTATTGGATAAACGAATTCCAAATTGGAAAGATAGTGAGCAAGATACTATTGCTGTTTATGTAGATAATATAGCAGGTGAGATGCAGGATTATCTAAATGATTTTTACGATATTCTTGCTGAAAAGGTATTCAATGTTGATAAGGATAAACACCGATTTGAGATTAAGAAAGAATATGTTTCTAAATCAGGTATTTGGATTGCTAAGAAAAGATATGCGCAATGGATTATTTCAGATAATGGTGTACCTGTTGATAAGTTGGATGTAAAAGGATTGGATGTTGTTCGTTCTTCATATCCAGCCGCATTTAGAGAATTTATGAGTGAAGTACTTATTGAAATTCTAAGAGGTGATACTGAAGAACAACTTACTGATAAAATTTACAATTTCAAAAATGATTTGGTAAATATGGATGTAGTTAAGATTGCTAAAGCTGGAGCTGTGAAAAACTTATCAAAGTATATGCCAAAGAAAAGAGAACAAACGGCTATGTTTCAATTCGCAAGTGGAACTCCAGCCCACGTAAAAGCATCAATAGCATATAATCAATTGTTAAAGCACTTTAAAATTCAAAATCAATACGAACCCATAAAAGATGGAGATAAAATTAAATGGGTGTATCTAAAACAAAATCCATTTGGATTGGATGCAGTAGCTATGAATGGTTACAATGACCCACCACAAATTATGGAGTTAATTAAAACATATATTAACTATGATAAAATCTTCGAAAGAGAACTTCTAAAAAAATTAGAAGATTTCTACGGAGCATTGGATTGGGGACAAGTTTTATCCTCAACAAAAACAGCTGAGAAATTTTTCTCATTTTAATTTGGATAATTGAAAAATTATTCGTATATTTGTAAAACAATAAAATAAATCTTAAAAGTAAATTATGGAAAAAGCAAAATTTGATGGTTTCATCAATCGATACAATCTCGGTGGAGAGGTTGAATCAGTAATGGTAAAATCTGAAGGTTCTAACCTTTCAGTTAGAATGATTTCAGATGATAAAACTCTTTTAGGAGATGTAACGGTAACAGGTGCAGATTTTCCCAATGGTGAATTTGGTATCTATACTACATCTCAATTGAAAGGGTTATTAAGTGTATTAGATAATACAATCGATGTAGAAGAAGTAACTGGTGCATTAAAGTTCTCAGATAAAGGAACTAAAATGCAGTATATGTTAGCAGCACCTTCAGTTATCCCAGCGGTACCTGATTTAAAGGCACTTCCTCCATTTAATGTAGATATTACATTAGATAATGATTTTGTAAACAAATTCATCAAATCTAAAGGAGCATTAGCAGATGCTGATACATTTACATTCACTTGTAAAAATAACAAAGGAGAAATCATCTTAGGATATTCTTCTATTAACTCAAATAGAATCTCTATTTCAGTTGATTGTAAGTGTGATGGTGATGTAGAACCAATCGCATTCTCTGCAAAATATCTAAAAGCTATCTTATTAGCAAACAAAGGTTCATCAACTTCATCTCTACAAATTTCTTCGCAGGGATTATCTAAAGTTGCATTTACCGAAGGAGATTATGTATCAAATTACTATTTGGTAGAGATTAAGTAATAACCATTAAATTAAGTAACTATGAGTTTTTGGGATTCAGAACCAGCAAAACCAGAATTTATATTCGAAGATGAGAAAAGAAAACTCATTGAGAATATGGACTACCTTATGACAATGAGTGTAGAAGAACAAACACTTTACAAAAAGTGGGTTGAGCTGCAAGAGGATTCTATGATTAGAGATAAATCCCAAATCGCTACTCTTTATGATACTCAATGGAAACCAACTGATATCAATAATAAAGAACTAACAATCAAAGAAATTGAAGAGTTAGAACCTTATGTTGAAATCGTAGAGGATTCATCTGAAGCTACAAAGTGGACTTATCTTAGAAAGATGATTCACACTATGAGTTGGACAGCTAATCCTGGTCGAAATGTGAAGTTATTTATCAAAGATAAGAAGAGTGGTAAACTTTTAGGTTTAGTATCTTTAGCATCAGATGTAACATCTATGAAAGTAAGAGATGATTATATCGGATGGAATAAAGAGAACAAATTCAAAGAGGGTAAGTTGAACTACACAACTATCGCATCCACTATTGTTTGTACCCAACCTTTAGGTTACAACTTTTTAGGTGGTAAACTCACCGCAATGATGACTACTGTTCCAGAAGTTAGAGAGTATTGGAAAAAGAAGTACGGACAAACATTGATAGGTGTAGGAACAACTTCCCTTTATGGAATTCATTCACAATATAATGGTATTCCACATTTTAAAACGTTAGGAGAATCAGCTGGTAAGATTGCATTGAAACCTGATGATGAGTTCTATGACCCTTGGCATCAATGGATTAAGGAAAATAGAGCTGATTGGTATGAAAATGCTATTACTAATGAAAGAATCCGAAATGGTAAATCTATGGGAACTGGTAAAGGGGCTAGTGGACCTGTTAGTGGTATCAAACAAAAGATACTTTCTCAGATTTTCAAAGAATGTGGTATTAGAGCATCCGATTATCATCACGGATTCAAGAGAGGGGTATATCTTGCTATGATGTATGAAAACGGACCTGAGTTCCTTCGTTCAGAAATTGAGGAATCAGAACTTAAAATGAAAAAGAAGTTTGTTGAGGGTGTTGATTACATTAATAATTGGTGGAAAAGACAAGCAATTAAAAGATACTCAAAGTTACATGATTCTGGTAGATTGAAACCTGAAGATTTATTCTATATCGATGGTATAGGTAAAGATTGGGAAACTTTCAAAGCAGATAGATTAAAAGAAGTAGGTAGATAAAAAAATATAATATGGGATTTTTTGAAGAAACAAATAATGAACAAGTTGATAATAGTTTATGGGTAGAATCATATAGACCTGTAACATTAGAAAACTATGTAGGTAACGAACACCTTAAAGAAAAGGTAAGTGGTTATTTAGAAACTGGTGATGTACCTCACCTTCTACTTTATGGTAGAGCAGGTACTGGTAAAACAACTCTTGCTAAACTAATTGTAAAATCAATGGATTGTGATTATATGGTAATCAACGCATCTGATGAAAACAATGTAGAAACTGTAAGAAATAAAGTAAAAGGATTCGCATCATCGATGGGATTCAAAAAGTATAAAATCATTATCTTAGATGAGTTTGATTATATGTCTCAGAACGCACAAGCGATTCTTAGAAATCTTATGGAAACATTTTCACAACATTGTAGATTCATTTTGACTTGTAACTATGTTGAGAAAGTTATTGACCCTATCCAAAGTAGATGTCAAACTTTCCAAATCATTCCTCCTACTAAAAAGGATGTAGCAGTTCAAATCTCAAAGATTCTTAAAAATGAAGAAGTAAAGTTTGAACCAAAAGATTTAGTTCCAATTATTGATGCTGGATATCCTGATATTAGAAAGATTATCAATACTTGTCAATTAAACTCAATCAAAGGTGAGTTGAAAGTAGATACTCAAAACCTTTTAGAGAATGATTACAAAATGAAAGTTTTGGATATCTTAAAATCTTCAGATGATAAAAGAAATAAATATGTGAAAATGAGACAAGCTATTATTGATAGTAGAGTAACTGATTTCTCAGAATTATTCACATTATTGTATGAAAAAGTTGATGAATATGCTCCACAAAATACAGCGAATGTAGTTATTGCTCTTTCCGAAGGACAGAACAAACACTTCAACGCTATTGATAAGGAGATTCCAACTGCAGCAACTTTGATTGAAATTTTAAATTTAATATAAGATGGCAAATATAATTGGTAAAGGTGGTAGTAAACCACAAAAAGCATCTGAACAAAGTACACAACAACCAAAATTAGATTTAGGTAAATCAACTCCTATTGTATGTGCTCATTGTGGATATGATGTATTTATTGATGGTTCTAAATTCCGTAAAATCTCAAAACTAATAACTGGTACTCCGCAAGATGTAGTTGTACCAATTGAAGTAATGATGTGTGGTAATTGTGGTGAGATTTGTGAAGAGTTACTTCCAGAACAAATGAAAGTATTAGCAGAGATTGATAGAAGAAACGCTGAAGAAACAAATGGCTAAATCACTATTCGACCATATTAAACAAATTACTAACGTTCAAGACCCAAAGTATTGGGATAAGTTAGAAGAAGCAGATAAAAAGACTTGGAGTAACTATATGGTACTTCGTTTTTTATCTATGAAATACGAATGGATTGAAACCATTGCTGCTGTACAACCTTATCTACAAGAAGTTCCTCCTAAAGCAATGTATTTAGCTCTGATTGATTTACTTCCAAAGGGTAGACACTTTATGAAGTATATGAAAGCTACGGGAGCTGATAAATACGAAGGTTGGTTAGTAGAGTTGGTAGCTAAACATTACGAAACCTCAAAGTTAGAAGCTGAGGATTACTTAAAGATTCTATATGCTAGTAGAACTGGTAAGGAAAGAATCAAACAATTATCAGAGGATTATGGAACTGACCCGAAGATAATTAAGAAATTAAAATTAAAAATATAATTAAAAAAAGTTTGGAAATCCCAAACTTTTTTCGTATATTTGTATAACAAATAGAAGTTTATGGCAAAAGTAAGTTTTTCACAATACCAACTATATTCATCTTGTCCTCGTGCATATAAACTGAGGTACATAGATAAGTTGGGTGAATCATCTGCTAACATTTATACAATCTTTGGAACGGCTATCCACGAAACCATACAACATTTCCTTTCAGTTATGTATGGAGTTTCGAAAAAACAAGCAATGGAGATTGATACTGATAAGTTGTTATTAGAGTGGATGAGAAAAGAATACATCAAAGAGAACGATAAACTAAGTGAGGGTATTGTATGTACTCAGTTAGAGTTAGAAGAGTTCTATGGTGATGGTAGAAGAATATTAGAGTGGTTTAAAAAGAAATTAGATAAGTTTTACACAAAGACTGGATTTGAATTAGTAGGAATAGAGATTCCACTAAATGCTAAAGTAAAAGAAGGTGTAAACTTTATTGGATTTGTTGATGTAGTAATGAGGGATTTATCAGATAACTCAATTATCATTATTGATTTAAAAACATCAACTAGAGGTTGGAACAAATACCAAAAATCAGATAAGTACAAAAATGCACAAATTGTATTATATAAAAAGTACTATTCTGAGTTGTTCAATATTCCATTAGAAAAAATTAAAGTGGAGTATCAGATTATGAGAAGAAAATTATATGAAGATGCACCATTCCCAATTCCTTATATGTCGAGGCATGTACCAGCGAATGGTAAACCAACTACAAATAGAGTTTATAAAGAGTTTATGGACTTTGTAGATGAGGTATTCGATAATAAGGGAAACTTCAATGATTTACCTTATCCAAAGGTTCCTGGCGATAGACAAAAGAATTGTAGATTTTGTGAGTTTAAGACTAGGGGAATTTGTGATGGTAAAGTTTAACGGAAAATAAATATCTATATACTTATATATATAAATACAAAACTATATACTATGAGTGTAGAAACTAAACTAACAACTGTAAAGATTATAAAAGGTGTTTATTCAAATTTTAAAAGAGTTTCTTTTGAATCAGATGTAACACTTCAAAAATTAGTAAACAGAACAGTTGAACGATATGTAAGCGATGATGAATTTAGAAAAGAGATGAACGAATATCTCAATTTACAAATATCAGGTTCGCAATTTTAAAAAAAGTTATTTTAAATAAGTTATGACAAAAAAGAAAAAGATTCTTCTCCTTTCAGATGATATGAGGATGAGTAGTGGTATAGCTACTATGAGTAAAGCATTGGTAATGGGTACTCTTAAAGAGTATGATTGGTTCCAAGTAGGTGCAGCAATTAAACATCCAGACAAAGGTAAAGTTTTAGATTTATCTGCAGATATGCAGAAAAGAACTGGTGTAGAAGATGCATCGGTTAAAATCTTACCTTGGAATGGTTATGGAAATGCAGATTTGTTAAGACAAATTATGAATTCCGAAAAACCTGATGCTATCCTTCACTTTACTGACCCACGTTATTGGACTTGGTTATATGAGATGGAACATGAAGTAAGAGAAAATTGTCCAATTCTTTATTATACTATTTGGGATGATTTACCAGACCCACTATACAATAGAAATTACTACGAAAGTTGTGATTGGTTGGGTGCTATTTCAAGACAAACTTATGGAATTGTAAGTAGGTTAACTTCTTTAACCGATAAACCAACTTGGAAACCTCATTCAGATTGGCAAGTATCTTATGTACCACATGGTATAAACCAAAATGATTTTAAGCCAATTGATGTACCTTCTGATTTTAGAAATAAAATATTAGCAGGTAATGATTACGATTTTATCTTCTTTTGGTCAAATAGAAACATTAGAAGAAAACAACCATCTGATGTTATTATGGCATTTAAGGAATTTTGTGATAAAATTGGTAAAGATAAAGCATCAAAAGCTGTGTTACTAATGCACACAACACCAAAAGACCAAAATGGTACTGATTTACCAACAGTTGCTGAAACACTTGCACCTGATTGTAATGTAGTATTTTCAACTGCTAAGTTAAATACTGAACAATTGAATTACCTTTATAATATGGCTGATTGTACAGTTAATATTGCTGGTAATGAGGGGTTTGGATTAACAACTGCAGAATCGGTAATGAGTGGTACACCAATAATTGTAAATGTAACTGGTGGATTGCAAGACCAATGTGGATTTAAAGTAGATGGTAAATATCTAACTGCTGATGATTACATTAAAATCGGTTCACTTCACAAATGGAGAGATTGGGAAGATAAAGTAACTTGGGGAGAATGGGCTACACCAATTTGGAGTAGAGCACAATCTTTGACAGGTTCAGTTCCAACTCCTTATATTTGGGATGATAAAATCGATGTAATTGAGTTATCAGAAAAAATGGAGAAAGTTTATAATACTCCAAAAGAAGAATTAACAAAGAATGGTTTAGAAGGTAGAAGAGCATTTATTGAGGATATGGGATTATCTGCAGAAAATATGTGTCAACAACTAAAAAATGGTGTTGAATCTACTTTAAAAAATTGGAAACCAAGAAAAAGATACGAACTATTTAAAATTGCTTAAAATGATTTATACGTTAAAAACACAAGAATACTTTAAAGCATTTAGTAGTAAAGATGTTAAAAAATTATCTCAACTATATTCTCCAACTATTCGATTAGTTGATTGGGATATTAATATTACAGGAAGAGAAGAAGTTTTAAATGTAAATTCTGAATTATTCAATTTAGATTTCGAATTGACTCTACACAATGTATATCAGAGTGGAGAAAAAACTTTTAATGAAATTACAATTACGATTGGTGATGATGTGTTAGAAATTATGGATGTAATAACGTTCAACCAATTAAACCAAATAGAAAATATTACAGCATATAAAAGATAAGAAGTTATGAACAAACCTTTATTAGTATATCAAGCTCCTGTATTTACTCGAAGTGGTTATGGTGACCATGCTAGAGATATTCTCAGAAGTTTATTTGAATTGGATAGGTATGATATTAAGATTGTACCAACACGTTGGGGAAATACTCCTCAAAATCAAGCTGACCCAACAACTGAATTTGGGCAGAAAATGTTATCTAACGTTGCAACTAGAGTTGATAGAAAACCAGATATTTTTATTCAAATGTCTGTTGCTAATGAGTTTGAACCAAAGGGTAATTTTAATATTGGTATTACTGCTGGTGTAGAAACTACTGTATTACCAAAAGAATTTTTGGATGGTGGTAATAAGATGGATTTAATTATAGTACCATCTCAGTTTACTAAATCACTATTTGATAAAACACAATTCCAAGAACAAGATAAACAAACTAAACAAATAATTAAAACTTTCAAAAGTGAAAAACCTTGTGAAGTTTTATTTGAAGGGGTTAATAAAGAGTTATATGAAAATCCACAATTTACTGAAGTAGATGTATTAGATGGAATTGAAAGTGATTTTAATTTCTTATTTGTTGGACATTGGTTAAAAGGTGGAATCGGACAAGATAGAAAAGATGTAGGAATGGTTATTAAAACATTCTCTACTGTTTTCAAATATCTACCTAAAGATAAAAGACCAGGTCTTATACTAAAAACATCATCAGCTGGATTTTCTGTAATGGATAGAGAAAACACAAGACAAAAAATAGAACAAGCCATAAAAGGTTTAGAAGATGTACCACCAATTTATTTATTACATGGTGATTTAAAAGAATCTGAAATGGTTGAACTTTATAATCATTCTAAAGTAAAAGCAATGATTTCATTCACAAAAGGTGAGGGGTATGGTAGACCTTTAGCAGAATTCGCTACAACTGGTAAACCAATCATTGTTTCTAAGTGGAGTGGGCATGTAGATTTTTTACCTGAAGATAATACTGTTTTCTTATCGGGTCAATTGACAGATGTGGATAAATCAGCAGCAGATAAATTCTTATTAAAAGAATCCAAATGGTTTACAGTAAATTATTCTGAAGCCGCTAATAAGATTTATAAGGTATTCAATGAATATGATTCTTACCTAAAAAAATCACAAGGTTTAAGAGCAAATATTTTGAGTAATTTTACAATGGAAAAAATGACTGAACAATTGGGTAAACTTATGGATAAGTATGTTGGAAATATTCCAGTTCAAAAACCATTTCAACTACCTAAATTGAAAAAACAAGAACCTAAACTTAAATTACCAAAACTAAATAAGTTATAATGAATTACGCATCACAATATAGAACATTTATTGATATAGGAAGTCGAATTACAAAAGGAAGTATTCAACCTTACGGATTATATAAACTATCTACATACAAATATGTTGATGAAGGAAGAAAAACTTTAAGAGGAAGTGAAGAAACTTTAATATTCGTTACAGGTATTTATGAAAAAAAAGTACAAGCTCTTAAATTATCCAATATCCCACCAGTAAAGTTTTTAAGATGGTTTAAACAAATTGCTAACAACACATATAAAGATAGTGGATTAGACCAAATTCCATTATATTCTTTTGAAAAACCAATGGATGTTGGTGGTAATAGAATTTATGATATATACATAAAAAGAAATAAAGAATTTGTAGCAAAAGGAGCAGCTTTTAGAACTTATAAGTTAGATGGTATCCAATATGCAACTGAAGTATTTTTAAAGAAAAACGTTTTAGAACAATATTATGGTTAATGTTACATATGCAATTACAGTTTGTAATGAGATAAATGAGATTACAAAATTAGTAAACTTTCTTCATCCAAGAATCCAATCAGAAGATGAGATTTTGATTCAATATGATGAAGGTGGTGTAACTGATGATGTGAGAGGATATTTACGAATTATAAATGATTTACATGATAATGTAAATGTAATTGGATTCCCACTTAATAAAGATTTTGCATCTTATAAAAATAACTTAAAGAATCATGCAAAGGGTATCTTCATTTTCCAAATAGATGCTGATGAATTACCAAATGAATATTTGATTACAAATATGCATGATTTATTAGAAGCAAATTTGGATATTGATTTATTTTTTGTACCAAGAGTAAACACAGTTAAAGGATTGACACCAGAACACATCCAAAAATGGAGATGGAATGTAAATGAAAAAGGATGGGTGAATTGGCCTGATGTTCAGACACGAATTTATAGAAGAACTTCTGAAATAGAATGGGAAGGTAAGGTACATGAAAGAATTAAAGGTTACAACACAATGACTTATTTACCATTAGAGGAAGATTTTGCATTGTATCACCCAAAAGATATAGATAGACAAGAAAAACAAAATGCTTTATACGAAACAATATAATGGGACAACACAATTTTTCCGAAGAAGTTATAGTAGAACTCTTCAAAAGAGAACCAATAGATGTTTGGATAAATTCCTTTGGAGGGTGTAGGTCAAACTATATCAGAGATTGTATCAAAGATAAGTACACCACTTACAACTTTGCTTATGAAATGAAAGCATGTCATTACATCAGACCTTTGGATGTACAAGTTGGTAGTGGTATTTTTTGTTATACTGAAGATGTTGGTATCGCAATATCATCTCAAATTAAAAGAGGAATGTATCATAACTTTCAGAAATTAATGAGAGGTGATAATGAAGTTCCATTTAGTGTTGATATTTGGTTAGATAATATTGATAAACAAATTGATAATTGGACTAAACCATCTAACTTCCCAATTGTAATTATCAATACTGATGTTGTTGGTGATTATAAAGATAAATTTGAAGAAATTTACGAAGTAGAAATGCTGTCATTTAAAAAAAGAAGTACTTCAGAGTATATTGATGAAGTAAAACCATACTCAGATAAAATAGAAAAAATAAATACTAAATTAAGAAACTTACCAAACTTTAGTGTAAATGAAAAAATTTAACAAAATATTTGTATGTGGTTTATCAAGAACTGGTAGTAAAAGTTTAGGTGATTATTTTAAGCTATTAGATTTAAAAGTTCAACATAATGGAGGACAAGTTCTTAATCCTTCATTATTTTCTGAAATTGATGTTTTATTGGATGATAAACAAACCCAATTCTTATATGAAGTTTTAAATCAGAAATTTCCAAATTCACTTTTTGTTTATACAAATAGAAATGATGAAAGTTGGGTAAATAAAATAATCGATTGGAAGTCAGATTATAGCTACATCTATCACCAATCATTTGGGATAGGTGAAGGAACAACCCCAGATACAAAAGAAATGTTAACTTCTTTTAAACAACAACATTTTATTAGATTTAAATCATTTGCAACTGAATTACCAAATGATAGAGTTTTATATTTGGATTTAGAAGATAATGAAAAGGGTGAAAAAGTTTGTGAATTTTTAAATGTAGAATATAATCCAAAATTAGAATATCCAAACATAAAATATAGATAATGGAAAATATTATATTATTTGTTAAAAGTTATAGAGGTGATTTACAAAGATGTATGGAATTAGCTAAAAGTATTGAAAAATACAATAAAGATAACATACCATTTTATATATCAGTTCCAACTGGAGATATTGAATTATTTAAACAAAATATACCTCAATGTAAGAACATAATAGATGATAATATCATAACTCAAAATTCGGATGGTTGGATAGGTCAACAAATGGTAAAATCATTGGTATATAAATTGAATTTGTGTAAATTCTATGTTTGTTTAGATTCAGATGTTTATTTCTTCAAAGATTTTTATATTAAGGATTTCTTATATACTAAGGATATTCCTTATATGATAATGCATGAGAGAGATGATTTTTATGAATTCGTAGATAGATTTCCAGAATTGATGACTTATGATGTAAGAGCTGGACACGAAGGTGAATATAAATCTATTATGGCTCACTTTGGTAGAGAAGGTAAAATATACCATTATGGAATATCTCCTTATATTTGGGATACTAAAGTTTGGGAGTGGTTAGATACTGAGTGGGGATTGGATACTTTATTTGCAAAACATGCAAATGAATTAAAGTGGTATGGTGAAGGGGCATTAGCAATGGGTACACCAATGATGCCAACATCACCTTTATTTAAAGAATTTCACTTTCCTGGTCAATATCAATTATATAAACAATTAGGTTGGAAAGAAGAACACTTCCATAAACAATATATGGGTATTGTAATGCAGAGTAATTGGGGAGCACCTTTAAAATATTAAGAATGATAACATTTTGTATTTCAACATATAATAATTTAGAATATCTAAAGATAGCAGTAGATAGTGTTCGTAAGAATTCTTTCTATAAAGAAGCACCATTTATCATACATGCAGAAAATTGTACTGATGGAACAAATGAGTGGTTAAAAGAAAATTCTGAAAAATATAACTTAGAATACTATTTGGATAAAAATGATAATCCAAAGGGAATCGGTGGTGGTATGAACTTTTGTGCTGATAGAGTAGAAACTGATTACATTATGTTTTTACATTCAGATTTTTATGTAACTCCTAATTGGGATAAAGCTCTGATGGATACACACAACAAATATCCAAATGAAAAATTATGGGTAAATTCACATAGAGTAGAACCTCAAATGTTTCCTAACTCACAAAGTAGACCAGGTACAGTTGTAGTTGCAAAAGAAACTTTTGGAGCATACCATAATGATTTTAAACCAATGTTGTTTGATAAATACGCTGAGATATTCACTTCAGAAAATGATTTTGAGATTCCAAAAGGTGAAGGTGTAAGTGGATTGATTAAAAAAGAACATTGGGATGCGATTGGTGGGAATGACCCACTATTTGCTCCGGCATCTTATGATGATATGGATTTATTCCTAAGAATGTTACAAAATGGATTTAGATTCATTTTACCAACAACTTCATTAGTTTGGCACTTTGGAGCTAGAGGTTCACATAGATTAGAAGAAAACGATGGTAGAACATCTGAAAGACAAATAAAAGCAGAACAATCCAATATTCAAAAATGGGTATCAAAGTGGGGTTCACCTCCAACCTTTGATGAATATGGAATGATAAATGGTGTACGATGAAAGTATTCGAATACAACAATGGAAATGAACAATTTCCACATAGAGCAAAAAATTGGGGAGATATCGTATCCTATCCATTAGTTAAAACAATCTCACAAAGTGAAAAAGTTGAACTAACTAACGATAGAGTAAATGGTAAACTTATTGTTGTAGGTTCAGTATTACAACATTTAAACCCAACGGATTTAGTATGGGGTGGTGGTTGTATTGACCAAAACCATATATCAGCCATACCTAATAAGGTATTCGCTGTGAGAGGACCTCTTACAAGACATGAGTTATTATCAAAAGGTATTGAATGTCCTCCTATATATGGAGACCCTGCTTTATTGATGCCGTACATTACGGATTATAAAAGAAAGGAACCAAACTACAAATATGGATTGATTCCACATTATGCTGATGAATATGAAATTGAGGTTAAAAATCTAAAAAATCAAGGTGTAAAGATTATTGATATTTGTGGTGGGTTAGAAAAATTTATGGAGGATATTATGGATGTTGAGTTTATTTTATCTTCATCGTTACATGGATTAATTGCAGCTGATGCTTGGGGTATTCCAAACGCTAGAGTTATTATTAAAGGAACTCTTTATGGTGGACATTTTAAGTTTATCGATTATTGTTTATCGGTAAATAGAAAAATTGATTATGGATATCAATTAACACCAACAACTTCATTGGAAAATTTGAGTAAAATTAAATACAATGATAAAATCCAATTCAACGCTGAACAATTAGTTAATTCAGCACCTTGGAACGATAATGATTATAAACATTTGTTTTATTAAAAATAATTTAGTATATTTGTAAGATGTATTTAGAAGTAAATCAAACAATAGAAGAAACTGTAAATCTAATCAAAGATAGAATTAGAACAAACACACCATTAGCAATTTCAAGATATGGTGATGGGGAGATTTATTTTCTAAATAGAAACTCACCACCAGAACATCAACAAAGAGGTTGTAATGATTGGGGATATAATTATCCAAATGATGTAAATAAATTTTATGATGATGCTGGTAGAATTCTGATTAATGGTATTCAGAATAGTGATGTTATTGGTATAATGGATAAAAATAATGATATATCTAAATCCATAAATTATAAAGAAGAAAAGTGGTCAATTAAAAAATCCTTATTAGAGGAAAATGATGTAGATATATCTAATCTGATAATATGTGACCATATGTTACCAAGAAACGAAAAATTTGGAAAACCTGAAAATTTTAAAGAAATTCTTCAAGGTAAAAGTTTGAATATAATCAGTCCTAATACAGATATTCTTAAAACAAAAAATTTAAGTAAAATGTTTGATGCTGAAGTAACATATACTCATCATCCATATAATGTTAATTTAAGAAATAGGGATGAATTTATACAATCATTTGATAACATAAAATCAGATGTTGTTTTAGTTGGTTGTGGTATTCAAAAAGATTATGTATCTTATTTGAGATATAATCATAATAAAATTGCAATAGATGTTGGTGCTTTATTAGATGCTTGGTCTGGATTATTAACAAGACCTTGGTTTGGTAAGGGTGGAAAACAAGAATACTTAGTTTTATGAAAACAAAATTAGTAATATTTGATTTAGATGGTGTTTTGGTTGAGGCTAAGAACATCCACTTTGATGCACTTAATACAGCATTAGGTGATGATTATGCAATTAGTTGGAAAGAACACTTATCAACATATGATGGATTAAAAACATTCCAAAAGTTAGATATGTTAAGTGAGCAAAAAGGATTACCAACTGAAATACATAAACAAATTTGGGAAAGTAAACAAAAGTTGACTTTACAAAAGTTAAAAGAATTGAAACCAAATCAAAATCTACAACAACTAATGAATGCATTAGTAGATGAGGGATATAAGATATCAGTATGCTCCAACTCAATTAGAAAGACAGTTCTAACTGTACTTTCAAAGTTGGGATTAATGGAGTATATGGATTACATCATATCAAACGAAGATGTACAAAACTCTAAACCTCATCCAGAGATGTATTGGAGAGCAATATCAAAGATGGGATGTTTACCTGAAGAAACTTTAATTGTAGAAGATTCACCATATGGGTTACTTGCAGCATCTCGTTCTAAAGCTCATGTGTTAAGAGTAAAAAATCCAACCGAAGTAACTTATACAAATATATTTAAAAAACTAACTGAAATAGAAATGGGAAAAACAAACGATTTACCAAAATGGGAAGATAAGAAAATGAATGTACTAATTCCAATGGCTGGAGCTGGTAGTAGATTTCAACAAGCAGGATACACTTTCCCAAAACCATTGATTGATGTAGAAGGAAAACCTATGATTCAAGTTGTGGTAGAAAATCTGAATATAGATGCTAACTTTATCTTTGTAGTTCAGAAAGAACATAGAGAACAATATAACTTAGATACATTACTTAATCTAATAGCACCTAACTCTAAGGTAGTTGAGGTAGATGGTTTAACTGAAGGAGCTGCTTGTACGGCACTTTTGGCAAAAGAATATATTGATAATGATAATCCTTTATTCTTCGCTAACTCAGACCAATTTGTAGAATGGGATTCAACTGAGTTTATGTATAAGATGAATGAAACTGATGCAGATGGTGGGATTGTATCATTTAGAGCAACACATCCAAAGTGGAGTTTCGCTAAAGTAAATGATGAAGGATTAGTAACTGAAGTTGCTGAAAAGAATCCAATATCAGATATAGCAACAGTTGGATATTACTATTGGAAGAATGGTTCTGATTTTGTAAAGTATGCAGAAGAAATGATTGAAAACGATATCAGAGTAAATGGAGAGTTTTATGTTTGTCCTGTATTTAATCAAGCAATTGAAGATAACAAAGAGATTCGTACCTTTGATATTCCTAAAATGTGGGGATTGGGTACACCTGAAGATTTAAAATACTATTTAGAAAACTATGGTAAATAACGTTACATTAGTTATTCCAACATATAATAACTTAAAACATATTAAAAACGCTTATACATCGATTCGTAAATACTATCCAACGTTAGAGTTAGTATTATTGGATGATGGTTCCTCAGATGGTACATTTGAGTGGTTAGAATCTATTGAAGAAAAAGATGGGAATGTAGTTTTGTATCAAAGTGAAGAAAGAGTAGGACATACTATCTTATATGATGTGGGTATTGATATGGCTAAAAATGAAATCATTGGTATTATTCATGCTGATATGATTGTTAGTGAAAACTACTTAGAAAATCTACTTAAACATTTGGATAAAGGTAAGGTAGTTTGTGGTACTAGAATAGAACCACCATTACATCCACCAGGTAACGAAAAGATTGTACAAAACTTTGGAATGGATTTCGATGATTTGAATATCCCAGCATTTGAAGAGTTTGTTAAAACAGCACAATTAGAAAATAAAGATGTAACTACTAAAGGTATGTTTGCACCTTGGATTCTATATAAAGAGGATTTCCAATCTATTGGTGGACATGACCCATTATTCGCACCATTCCCTTATGAGGACAGTGATATCTTTCAAAGATGGATATTAGCTGGATACGAATTGATTCAAAGTAGAGATTCATTTGTATATCATCTAACTTGTAGAGGACATCGGTGGAATGAACAAGTTCAGAAAGATGATGATTACTACAAAGTAGCATCCAATAAAGCAGCAAGAAACTATTTGAGAAAATGGGGAATATGGATTGAAAATGATTCTTACCAATATCCAATCATAACACCAAAGTATGATATTGAATTCAGAATATTTAATTCAAATTCACAACTACTTAAAGTGTTAGAACCTTGGTGTGGTAGAATCTATGTTGATTTATATAAAGATGAGGTTGAAAAATATATTAAAGAAGAACAACCAAACACACTTATAGATTTATCTACTAAAATTAATCAAACAGCTAATTCAGATATTGTAATTAGAATGGATGGTAATAAATTTACACAAGAGGATTTTAAACTGATTCAACAACTTCCAAAAATTATAAAGGATAGTGGTGAAGTTGGAAAATTTACTTTGGGTAATTTAGAAATCACAATAAATTCTTTGGAAGAATATCAGAATTCACTAATAAATGTAAATCGATGAGTAAAACTTTAGTTGTAACCCATGTAATGCCAATGGAATTGGAAATGTTTGAAAGATTCATTTCTTATTATAAGAATTGTTTCAAATATTTGGATAATCAAGATGATGTAACTATGTATGTTACTTTAAATCTAAATCCAAAGTTGACTGATTGGGATAAAAGTGAACTAAAACAACAATGGTTTATAAATAAGTTTACTGAAGCTATGATAGGAATACCATCACATCTTCAGATTATAGTAGATGAATCAGTATGGGGAACAACCCAACAAAAAAGAGATGTATCTTTTTTAGATTACGATTACTTTATATTCGTTGACCCAGATATTTCAGTACATGAGCAACAACTGAAGTTACAAATAATGGCAGCTGAACAAATATCATCTGAATCAGATTTCTTTGTACTTTCACCAAATATTCCAAGATGGTGGGATAATACTTGGGATGTAGTAGTTCATCCAAATAATAGAAATGATGAATTGGGTAAGTTTAGATTAAAACAAACATTTATTGATACATTTACTCAAAATCCAAATGAAATGAGTATTAGAAGAATTGGTGAGTTTAAATTTGGATGTGGTATGCACACCCTATACTCTAAGAAGTTTTGGGAAACCTTTAGAATACCCGAAGAGTTTGGAGGATATGGTTCTGAGGATACATTTGGTATGATAGCATCAACTGAATCGGCTAAGTTTGGAATAGATGTAAGACAATATGTTTTAGATGGATTGTACATCACCGAAGATAAAGATGAAGTACATAGAGAACCATCATATAAAGATAAAATATCAGTATTTAGAGTGAAAGAAGATGGTAAAGCAAAATCTATGGAAATCATGCCTATGGTAATTAGTAGATTAGGAAAATCTCTCTTAAATCAATAACTTTAATATTTATATCAAATAAGTTTCAATAATAAAGGTTTTATAATTTAATCTAAAAGAAATTTATTATGGCATTTAAAGATATGTTTAAAGACGAAAATGACATTAACGAAAAATCGGTTGTTGGATTCGCATCATTCGCTATGATGTGTTTATTTGCAATAGCTGATATCGCTACTGGATTTTTTGGAAAAGATTTAGTTATTCAGGAATTCATCTATAACTCATTCGTCATCATTACACTTGGTTCGTTTGGTATAGCTGAAGCTGGTAAAATCTTTGGAAAGAAAGAATAAAACATAAACCCTCTTCGGAGGGTATTGTTTTCTTCCTTTAAATCAAAATACATTATATTTATCTTTAGATAACAATATAACTGATATGGAAAAGTTAAAAAAGTATATCGTTGAAAACTATGAAGGCCAGTTCACTTGGAACCAATTGGTTAGTGAAGGTATTCCTAAGTTGTTTTTGAAGATTGAGGCTGTTAAAAAGGAAATTGCAAGATTAGAGGCTGAAAGAAGAGAAGCTGTAAAACCTTGGAAAACCGAAAAAGACCCAAAAAAGAAAGAAAAAATCCTAAATGTACTTAGAGATTTAACTAAGAAGATTAAAGCCAAACAAAAGAATCTAACACAAATGTTAGATATGGAGGAGAAGTATATTTCTCAGATGGCTAAAGATACTGAGTTAGATGCTAAAGCATTTGATGGTGTTTTTGAAGATACTGATTTGGGACACCAAGATAATGAGCCAGGTATGTTAAGAGCTGATTTAAGTATCATCGAAAGATATGCTGAGGAATTAGGTGAAATGATGAAAGATTTCGATGAAATGGATACTGAAATCGATTTACCTCATTGGTGGCAAACCAAAATCATCAAAGCAAAGGATTACATAGTTGGGGCTAAGCACTATCTAAGAGCTGAGTTAGAAAAAACTGACGGTATATTACATAATAAAGATAAATAAGAATGCAACCAGAATCAATCTACGCAGTAATAATTACTCTTATTACAGTATTGGGCTCAGCAGGAGCTTGGAGATACTATGAAAAGCGTGCGCAAGAAAAGAAAGAAGAAGATGATTACATCAAAGATGATTGTGCGAAGAGAATAGATAGATTAGAAGAATTATTAGAAAGAAGTTCAAGAGAAAAAGATGAACTTAGAGAGAAAATATTAGAACTTACCAAAGATGTAGCAGAGTTAACTATCAAAGTTAAATATCTTGAGATGGAGAATAAAAGATTATTAGAACTTAATAATCAGATTCTAAATAAATCGTAAAAATATTAGGATTTTTCCTAAAAATTTCGTATATTAGTATGTTTACCAAAAAGCAAGAGGATATGATAGCAAGAAGTTTATTCACAGAATCAAAAAAACTCAGAGTATTTGATTTCGATGATACACTTGTTTTCACCAATTCTTTTATATACGTTAAATCAATAGATGGTAAGGAAAAGAAACTAACACCAGGTGAATTTGCAGTATATAAAGAGAAACCAGGTGAGGAATACGATTTCAGAGATTTCTACTCTGTACAAGAACCCAAAGAATTAAAACGAATCACTAAAGTTCTTAGAAGAATTATTGATAAGAACAAAGGAGAAGGTGTATTCATTCTAACCGCAAGACCTCAAGCGGTAGATAAGCATGTACAAAGATATTTGAAAGATATAGGAATTAAACAAAGAATTCCAGTAATAGGTTTACAATCTAATAACCCAAAAGATAAATCAGATTGGGTTGAAAAAAAGATTGATAACGAAGGTTATGATGATGTTTATTTCGCAGATGATTCTATTAAGAATGTTAATCAAATGAAGAAGATGTTAAGAGGTAAGGATATCAAATGGCGTGTACAACACATTAAACATTAAAATCTTATATTTATAGTATATGATTAAGTTAACTGATATATTGAACGAAGATTGCTGGAAAGGATACAAGCAAATTGGGGGTAAAATGAAGAACGGAAAGATGGTTCCTAATTGTGTTCCTGAATCTGTTGTTAAAGAAGAATTATCTTCCAAAGATAGAACTTTAATATATAAGTTGACAACTATGGCGTTAAAAGCAATGCCAAAATCCAAAAAACAAAAAGAGATTATAAAGAAATTAAATTTCGTTAGAACTAAAAATGGTATGAAACCATTATCAGAAGAAGTAATAAACGAAATAGGTATTTTCAAAATAAGTAATTATATTAATGGTATAATACCAAGCGGAATGATGAATACTGTAAACAGACAAAATAAAGAAAAGTATCAAGCAGTAATCAGAGATTTAATGCAAACATTGAATGGATTTTGGAAAAGACATAACATACCATTTAGAGTAAGGAAGTAAGTATGAAACTATTAGATATTATATACCAAAACGAAGATTTAAGAAAGTGGTTCGGTAAAGGAAAGACCGGTTCATCTTCTGGTGGTGGTTGGGATAGATATAGCTCTACTGGTAAAAAATTAGGAAAATGTGGTGATGGTGATGAAGGTGATGCTTATGCAGCTTGTTTATCTAAAGAGAAAGCAGCTAAGTTAGGACCTAAAGGTAGAGCATCATTTGTAAAAAGAAAAAGAGCTGACCAAAAGAAAGCTGGTGATACTAAAAAGGGTGGAAATAGAACAAAAGGTAAGACACCTACCTTTTCAAAAACAGGTGCATAATAGTTACATTAATGGGTAAAAAGCTAGTTACAATAAAAGTACGGAAAGGTGATATTAATCGAGCTTTAAAAAGATTCAAAAGAGCAGTAATGGATTCTGGTCATTTGTTTGAATTAAGAGAAAGACAAGAATATACCAAACCTACAACAATTAGGAGAAAACAAAAACAAAAAGCTATCAGAAATCAACAAATTGAAGATATGAAGCAAAATGAAATAGAAATTCCTAATAAAAAGAAAAAGAAAAAAAGATAAACATATTTATTAGGGTATGGCAGATAATATTAAAATATCAGAATTAGTAGAATTAACATCGGGCTCACTTAGTGATGCTACGATTTTTCCAGTTGTAGATGGTGGTAGTACTAAAAAAGCTAGTTTATCATCTTTACAGTCATACCTTACTGATGATTTAGCAACTGATGCTGAATTATCTTCACAAATTTCAAATGTTAACTCTACAATTAGTGGATTAACAACTGATAATATTACAGAAGGTGATAATCTATACCTTACTGATAGTGGTATAGATGAAAGATTAAATACTAAAAATGTAGTAAGTTCATCTGCACAAGTACAAGATTCATTGGGTGGTAGTAATATAGTTTCCTCATCTAACCAAATATCAGCATCAGCTGCAGCATCTGGATTCGGAGCTGGTGGAGGTGGTGGAACATCTAATTATAATGATTTAACAAACGTACCAACAGGTATAGTTTCTTCATCAGCACAAACGATAGCAAATTTAGGAAGTAGTACAATACTATCTGGTTCAATAACATCAACTGATATATCTGATTTTAGTGATGCAGTATCATCATCAGCAGCAGCTGCTGGATTTGGTGGTGAAGGTGGCGGAGGTGGTTCTTCTGATTATGTATCGAATGTAACATTCTCAGGAACTACTTTAACATTTACAGGAGTAGGTAGTGCATTTGGTAGTGGTGTTGATTTATCTGGAGAAGGTTTAGCTTCACAATTAGATGTTGATGGTAAATTAGCAGTATCAACATATAATACGGATTCTGCATCTTTCGCATCAAGAATTGGTGGAGGTGGAGGAGGAAGTGTTCCATCTGGAACTGTTTCTTCATCAGCACAAACAATAGAACATATTAATACTATTAATGTAATATCTTCTTCAGCTCAAGTAGTAGTTCGTAGTGCTGATTTAACTAACTTCACTACTGATGATATAACTGAAGGTACTATTAACAAATATGGAACCAACGCTAATATATTATCTTATATAAACTCAATTGGAGTTGTATCTGGTTCTGGTGGTGGTGGATTTGATGTATCTGGTACTAATATTGTATCATCATCTAATCAAATTCAATTACTTGGATTTATTACTAATGGTACATTTGGAACAGCAACAGCATCTTTACAAACTCAAATAGATAATATCGATAGTGGTATTAGTGTAAATGATGTAAACGTTTATTTAGCAAAACAAAAATATACACAAGATATTGAAGTAACTGGTAGTATCCTACTTAACAATGGTTCATTTAGTGGTAGTGGTGCTCAATTAAGTAACATACCAGCATCAGCAGTTGTAGGACTTAGTTCTACAAATACACTAACTGATGGTTCTTCATCATTGGCAGTAGTGGAACCGCAAGGTATAACCGCTACAGTAGATTCTGGAAACTTTAGAGTAAACTTAGATAGTGGAGGTGATTTAATTGTAAGTGGTGGACACTTCTTTGCAGCTAGTGGTTCGGTATTTAGTGGTAGTGGTGCTGGATTAACTGGAATTCCAGGTTCAGCAATTGATGGTGGAGTTGATGGACAGAAAATAGCATCATCATCCTTTTCAGCATCTATTGAAGATGGAACAGGTAATTTTGTAGTAGGACCTCCTGCTATATTTGAAAGTACAATATCAGCTTCTGGTGAAATAACGGCACAATCGATTTCAGTTGGTACTTCTGGTACTCCAACAATATATTCATCCAATAACTTAAACTTATCATCATCTGGTACAGTTGTAGTTACTGATTCAGCACTTAGACTGAATCCATTAACTGATACTCAGACTGGTTCATTAACGATTCAGACTGGTGATATGATTTTTAGTAATGATTCTAATGATTTCTATGGATATAGAGTAGTGAATGAAACTGGTAGTTGGTACTCATTAACCGAAGGTACAGTTACATCCGTAGAATGGAGTATAATAGCTGGTGTACCTGCTGGTTTAGTTTCAGCATCTTCTCAGATAACATCTTTAGGTGGTGGATTAATTTCATCATCAACACAATTATTACCTTCTGGAGCAGCAGTTGGTACTGTTTATTTTGAAGATACTTTAGATAATATAAGTGGTTCATCTGATTTCACATATACTGCTGGAACAAAAACATTAAATGTTAATAAGGTAGTAGCAAATGAATTAGTTTATAATACTTCTTTAACCGGAGCTGGTAACGATACTGGTTCTTATGGTAGAGTAGAAACGGATGCATTGGAAATTAATGGAATATTAGAATTCCCAATAGCAGATGGTACAACAAATCAGGTACTAAAAACTGATGGTAATGGTAATTTAGATTTCGCAGATTTCGCAGATGTACTTGGAAATGATAATATAACAACGAATGGTACTATAACAATGGGTACAGGTTCCGTAAATACTAATTTAACTGTTGGTGGAACTTTCAATATAGGAACTCCTGTTCATTCAACTTTCAATAATCTAACTACAACTGTTGATGCTGCAAATGTAAGTATATTATCATCTGGTTCTTTAATACTTAGTTCAAGTGTAAGTGTAACTATACAAGATGTGTTAGTATTACCCGAAGTAACAGTTAAACCAACAAACCCACAAAGTGGTAGTATCATAACAAGTGGGAGTGGTGTAACAGTTAAACCATTCTTTTGGGATGGTGCTAACTGGCAAGCATTATACTAAAATTAGATAAATGGAAACGTATAACGTTATATTACATAAGGGTGTTGATTATCAATCCTTCTGGGATGATATGGAATCATTGGATGATGGTGGAAAATTATACATTCCCAATCGTAGAGTTGATTCTCCGAATCTAAGACCTAATTCCCCAAGACAAACATGGTACACTTTATCTGAAGATGAAGTAACAACTCTAAAAAACGATGATAGAGTTATGGAGGTAGAGATACCACCAGAATTCAGAGAAGATATCTTCATTGAACCAAGAGCAACTCAAGATGGAAATTTTAGTAAAACTACATCTGATAGTGGTGAATATATAAATTGGGGATTGGTTAGACATATGACTAAGAAGAACCCATGGGGTGCTTCAGATATAATTTCAAAAAATTACACCTATACTTTAGATGGTTCAAATGTAGATATCGTAATTCAAGATAGTGGAGTACAATTCGACCATCCAGAGTTCAAAGGACCTGATGGTGTAGAAAGAACTGTAACCATAGATTGGTATTCTTTAAGTGGTGTAACTGGAACTCAAAATGCAAATCACAATAGAGATTTAGATGGACATGGTACTCACGTAGCTGGTATAGCTGCTGGAATCAATCATGGAGTTGCAAAAAATGCCAATGTTTACTTTGTAAAAGTAAATGGTTTGGAAGGGTCTACTGATGGTTCTACTGGTATTTCAATTAGTGATTGTTTTGATGTAATCAAAGGATGGCATAATAATAAAGTAAATAACCCAGAAACTGGTGTACCAAATCCAACTGTGGTAAATATGAGTTGGGGATATGGTAGCTACTTTGATTCAGTAACTTCATTAACTTATAGAGGTACATCGCATACCGATTCTAATACAACTGGAAATGCATCTTATAGAGAAACTAATTATGGTTTAGTAAACAATAGTGGTTCTCCAAATTCAAATTATGTTTGTAACGTAAGAATAGCATCTACTGATACTGATGTTGAGGAACTAATTGATGCAGGAGTTCATGTAACTATCGCTGCTGGTAATAGAGGTAACAAAGTAGATGTACCGGGTGGAACTGATTATGATAACTTTGTTGTAACAAATGTTGGTACTCGTTATTATCATAGAGGTTCATCACCATATTCAGATAGAGCAATATTAGTTGGTAATTTAGATTCATCTTATAATGCAGCAACAAACGCTGATGGTTCAAATAAAGACCAAAAAGCATTTTCATCAGAATGTGGACCAGGTGTTGATATTTATGCAGCTGGTACAAATGTAATGAGTTGTACATCTAATACAAACAAATTTACTGATGCTCAATACTATTTCGATACGGATTACAGACAATGTAATATAGGTGGAACTTCAATGGCAGCACCTCAAGTAGCTGGAATGGCTGCATTGTTATTACAAACATCTCCGTCAGCAACTCCAAATGCAATAAAATCTGCATTAACTAATGGTAGTGGGGATAGTACCTTATATACATCAAATGAAGAATATTACATAAGTACACCACTTGTAAGTGATTCTACAAATAGTACATTATATGGTAAATCACTTCATGTAAATGGAATAAAGGTAGTACAAGGTACAGCAGTTGGAGGACAATCAGCAGTACCAGATGCATTTACTGAAAAGGTTGCTCAAACAATTAAACTGATGGTAACTTCATCAGGCGCAGATATTAATGATAATGACCAAGCAACTATGATTGGAATCCTTAATGGTGAAACTGGTACATGGCATAGTGGTTATCCAACTGCACAAAGAATTTTAAGAGGAGCTGGTTCGGATTACTCTCCAAACCCATTAATCGATGCTAATTACTCAAGCTATCCAGGTTTACAAAATTTCCAAGATTCTTACGCAACCGATGATATGGTTTGGTATTTAAACTCATCAGCTGCATCTGGTTCTGGTGATAATGATGCACAAGAAGTAATTGAACACATATTCCATACAATACATCAGTATGGGGTAAGAGGTGCAGTTAGTGGTTCATTCTATGGATTATCTTGGGACCCTGAAACTGATTCAGATTGGAATACTCGTGAATTATATCTTGCAATAAAAGAAGCAGTAGATGATAGCGTATTTGATATAACTGGTTATGGTGATGAAAATTATAATACTGCAACAACATTTAAATTAATAGCAAAAGAATATCTTTACTTACTAAACTTTAATATGTGGGAATATTCTTCTTTATGGGATGGTGGTTCATTATCTCCAGAATGGAATGATAATTCAAGAACAGTTGCAGGTATTCAAACAAACAATCCATTAGGATATGCACTATATAACGATTATATAAAACCAGTTTTAACTAAACCATCATTAACAACTATTAGAAATATATTCCAAGATGGTGATGTTGGTGACCCAACACAAGCAGGTTCATCAGGATATACACCAGAAGCTTCAACAGGAAACGATTGGAGTGATAGAAGAAGTTTATTAGGTGGTGAAAGGAGAATTTTATTCAACAAAAGTACAAATAGTAAACCAACTATTATAAAAAATGTTCCATCTGGGTTTTTTCAAGGTGGTGTTAAAATCACAACAAAATAACAACTTTTTAGATTTTTGATATATATTTATAAGATAGATGGGTTGGAGTGAGAAATATAAAAAAAGTATAAATTGTAACAACCCAAAGGGCTTTAGTCAAAAAGCACATTGTGCTGGTAAAAAGAAAAACGAAGAGATGGTATTTGAAGAAATAACTGAAGATATTTTAAATGAAAAGCTGATTACCTATGGTAATAGAAAACCATATGGTCAAGTAGTTTTTATGGCAGGTGGAGCTGGTAGTGGAAAAGGATTCGCTATCAAAAACTTCGTTGATTCAGCATCTTTTAAAATTAGAGATGTAGATGAAATGAAGAAACAACTTCAAATTCTCAATAGATTAGGTAAATTAGATATTAGAAGTATTCTAAAAAAGTATGGTAGAAATATCAAACTTAAAGATTTAGATTTAATCAGAAAGATTGAAAAGGATGGATACAAACTTCAAAACTTTAATCTTAAAAAGCCAGACCATGTATATGCTTTACACATCTTAGTTAAAGCAATGGGTATTAAAGATAATACCTTAGAAAAACTTTTATTGGGTAAGAATAATCCTGAAACTCTTCCTAATATTTTATTCGATATCACTGCTAAGGATATAACCGATATTACAAAGGTAATTCCAAAATTAAAAGCAGTAGGATATAAACCAGAAAACATTCACTTAACTTGGGTACTTACTAATTATGTAACCGCAATGGTAAATAATAAGAATAGAGCTAGAATGGTACCTGAAGATATTTTATTAAAAACACACGAAGGTGCTGCAAATACTATTTGGGGTATCGTAACTAAAGCTCTTCCAAAAGGAATGAATGGTAGAGTAGATGTTATACTTAACAACCCAGAACATACTGTATTCTTTACTGATAAAGATGGTAGAACTATTAATGGTAATGTAAAGGGATTCCTTTCACTTCCTTTGAAAAAGGAAAAAGGAGGTATCTATGCAGAAAAAGTTTGGAAAGATAAACTTTTCAGATGGGTTAAAGGAAATGCACCAGACTCAATCACAGCTAATATGGAAGAATCAGTAAACGAAATAAATGAAGCTAAGGAACCTGAAGTGATTTCTCACCTTAGAGATATAGTTAAGAAAAAACAAAATAAAAAAATAAAAGACCCAATAAGTGGTAAGATGATGAGAGTAGATTTATACTCAGCATCAGCAGTAACGCAGGTCTATGATGCAATTAATAAATCTAATAAAAGTAAATTTGAGAAACTTTCTTTACCAAAAATGGTAAACGTTGCATTTAGTGTAATGAAGAATGAATCTATTACTGAAAAGATGGATTTAAATGACCCAATCTTAGTAAGGTTAAGAGCTGCATCAATTCAAAAAGCTGAAAAAGAAAAATTAGCAAAAATAAGAGCAGCCCAAATGAAGAAAAATGAAAAAGCTGCTAAAAAGATTGCACAAAATAATATCAAAATCAAAGCACTCAAAAAGAAGAGAGCAGAAATAATGAGAGATATGGAGCAAGAAGCTGAAGCTGAAGGTGGACCAATCGCTAATAGATATGGTAATATGTTAAACAAAGTCGATGATGATATTATTAAATTAGGAGGAAATCCAATGAGTGAATCAGTAGATGAAGCAACAAGAGGACAAATTCATAAAGCAGCTAAGAAGGGAAGTTATCCTGTATCTTTAGTTGTTGTTAAAGATGGTAAGGTAATAAACCAAGTATTGAATATCCAAACACCACAAGAAGTTCCTGCTGCATTTAATGTAGTAAAAAACTATCACAAACATAAAGGAGCAATCGTTCACATTGAAGATAAAACAGGTAAGAGATTATTCTCAGAATCAGAATCAGTAAACGAAAGAATGAATCCAAAGTTTTACGATGCAAGAGTTCAATGGATAGACCCTAAATATAAGAAAAAGTTTGTTGGTGATGTAGTTAGATATGATAATGGTGAATACAAAGTTAACTTAGGTAAAGATGGTAGATTTGAAAAATACATCTTAGCAAAAGAAAAAGATTTAAAAATTGTATCTAAATCTAAGAAGAAAACATTTGAATCAGTAAACGAAGGTATTTCTGTATTTGATGAAAGACACTTTGGTAAAAAGGGTATAATCATTATGATTGATGATAATGGTAAAAAAGTATCTGCAATCTTCAAAGATAAAAAGAACGCTGATAAGTTCAATAGAAACAAACCATCAGATATCAAAAAACTTTTAGATTTAGCAAAGAAAACTAAATACCCAAAAGCAATCGATGAATCAATAAACGAAGCTAAAGATGAAGTAACTCCAAAACAATTAGCTAAAATTCAAGCTGATATAAAAAAGGTTAATAGAAAAATCAAAGTGTATATCAGTAAACATCCTATCACTAAAGGTGAATTAAGTATAGAATTAGGACATGGGCATAATAATGATTCAGAGATATATAAGATTTATGATATATTAAAAAAACACACTGGTAGTTCAAACACTGGTAGTATATTTAATGAATCCATTGATGAAAGAATCAATCTATTCGTAGAAAAGAACGTACCAACTAAACCATCTAAATGGGCATATTATAAAGCACAAGCTAAGAAGAAGTTTGATGTTTATCCATCAGCATACGCTAATGGATGGGCTGCTAAAAAATATAAAGCTGCAGGTGGAGGTTGGAGAAAAGAAAAATAATTTGGTAAATCCAAATTAATTTCGTATATTAGTAACAATTAAAATCAAGTTATGACAAAAGGTAACATATATTGGTTTACAGGCCAACCAGCACATGGAAAAACTGTACTCGGTAAAATGTTAGTAGAACTTCTTCAAACCGAGAAAAGAAATTGGAGAAAAGATGTATTCCACGTCGATGGTGATGACCTAAGAGCACTCACTGTAAATAAAGACTACTCCGAACAAGGAAGAATAAATAACATCCAAAGAGCTCAGTTATTAGCTGAGTATCTATCCAATAAAGGATGTGATGTAGTCGTATCATTAGTAGCACCTTATGAATGGTTAAGAGAGGAACTTAAAGAAAGAGTCGGTTTAGATAACTTTCAAGAGTTTTATGTACACTGCTCTACTCCAAGAGAAAGAGACCACTTCCATTCAAAAGATTATGTAGCACCTCAAAAGAATTTCTTTGATGTGGATACTACTAAAGATAATCCAAAACAATCATTCACAAAAATCGTAAATTATTTAAGAGAAACAAATAAGTTATAAACCGCTAAATCAAAACAATGGCAAATGTAAAAGCGAGGGCAGATAAAGAATCTTCCTCATCAGAAGTAAAGTATTCATTTTTTGCAGGTAGATGGCAACCTTTACACAAAGGACATCTATGGTTAATTAATGAAAGATTAAAAGAAGGATACAATGTATGGTTAGGTATCAGAGATGTAGAACCAGATGAAAAGAATCCTTGGACAGCAGAACAAATTCTGGAAATGGTAAAAGAGGGTGAGTTAAAAGAACTCATTGAAGAAGGTAAAGTTCTTCCTACCATTATACCCGATATCGAATCTATCAACTATGGTAGAGGAGTGGGATATGATATCATAGAGCACGTACCACCAAAAGAGATTGGTGATATTTCAGCAACATCGATTCGTAACCAAATGAAAAAAGATGGTAAGTTATAAGAGACACATTGCAAAAACTATAAGTTGGAGAGTTATTGGTACGATAGATACTATGGTACTATCAGCAATAATCACTGGAAGTTGGGAGATGGGATTAGCCATTGGAGGTGTAGAAGTAATCACAAAAATGATACTTTATTTCCTTCACGAAAGAGCTTGGTACAACTTTTCTAAGTTTGGTGTAGAAAAAAAGGATTAATCTATATTTATATACATAGAAACAAAAACTTAAATAGTATATAAAAATGGAAGATGTTACAAATGAGGAATCATTATTTCCTAACTTTGACCCAACCAAAGATTTATCCAAAGCACCTAAACAAAGAACTAAAAGAGGTTTAGGAGCTAAACCACTATTAGAATCTGAAATAAAAGAGGTACAACTGAAAGCTCGTTCTGCTGCTGAAGCAGCAAGAATGTTAGGTGTATCTTATAACACATACAAAAAATACTCTAAAGAATATGGTATCTTTGAGGATTTAAAAAATCCACATGGTATTGGTATCCGTAAAGGAACTAATCCTGGTACATTAGCACATTCTTTAGATGATATCTTAGAAGGAAAGTATCCAGACTATCCAGTGTGGAAACTTAAAAAGAGATTACTCAATAATGGGTATATGTTGGAGAAGTGTAATAACTGTGGATTTGAAGAAAGAAGGGTAACTGATTTCAGAGTTCCATTAGTATTAGATTTCTTAGATGGGAATAGATGTAATCACAAACATGAGAATCTTAGGATGTTATGTTTTAACTGCTCTTTCCTTATAAATGGGAACCTTACGGGGCCTAAAAAAGAGTACGAATATTAAATTTAAATTAAATTCCAATTATTTTTGGTTTTTTTCATTTTTTTTCGTATATTAGTTCTAATTAATAATATATAAAAATATAAACAAAGCAAATTATGGCAAAATATTTTGAAGTTACAGTAGAAGTGGAAGTTGCAACACTTAAAAATGGCAACCCAAAACTAAAAAAAGAAATCTACTTGGTTGATGCACAATCAGTAACCGAAGCAGAAGCAAGAGTTGTACAAGACTTTACTGATGCTGGAGTGAACATTGACTACAAAGTAAGTGGAGCAAAGGAGAGCAGAATTATAAGAGTTATTGAGTAATGAATAAAGAACCAGAAGTTATTACCGAAGAAGTAAAAGTAAAGGTTGCTAAAAGAGTTCCACCTGGTGATAGGTGGTCTCCTTTAGATAACACTTCTGTTGTTTTAGATTCATTGACGGATGTATTAGAGTACATCTATCAAAAGAATGGAAATACACAGTTCTATATGGATGCGAGAGAGGGCTTCACTTATGTGATTAACAAAGAAGAAAAGGTTATAGAGCCCGAACCAGAAAAAACGTATTCATTATATGGCGAGTATTAAGAAGTATTTCCGAACCGCATTAATTGGATTAGCAAGCATGATTTTAGCATCATTGTCTGTTCATAACAACCCAGAGTTACAAAACTTGGATAAAAATGATGATGATAATGACCAAGATTACCATATGTTTATCTAACCTTTTAATATTTATTAATAAATAAAATCAATTTTATGGACACTATTTTAATTATCATCGGCTTGCTAGTAGTAGGTGCAGGTGTAGTAATCTATTTTGTGAAAAAAGGAAAAATCGCAGATAGAGACGGAGACTTAATTCCAGATGTAGTAGAAGATACTATCGAAGATGTAAAAGAAACTGCAAAGGAAGTTAAGAAAAGAGCCAAAAGAGTAGCTGCAGAAGCAAAAGATGTTGCTGATGCTGTGAAAGAAGTTGTAGAACAATCGAAAGATATGGTAGATGCAGCTAAAGGTGGCAAGAGAAAAGGCAGAAAATCAAGTAAAGTAACCAAATCTTCTTTAAGAGGAAAAACAAAAGGTGAATTAGTTGATTTAGCTAAATCAGAATTCGATGTAGAATTGGATTCATCACTTACTAAGACAAATCTTATCAACAAAGTTTACGCACTTTATAACAAATAAGATACTTAGTAAAAAATGGAAATGGAATATTTTATCATATTCGGTTCTATCTTAGTGGTAGTTCTATCTTTAGGATATGTTATTTTTAGATTGATGAATTCTTTATCAGACTTAAAATACGAACTGAAACTTGGTAAAATACAATGTCAGAAAGATTTAGATAGGTTGGAGGCGAGAATTAATCAAATCTCCAGCCAATCTTCTTCTGATGAAAGACTTTCAAAAGATATTGAAAAGTTGTCAAAGGTTATAAATTACCTTAACAATGCAGTAGATGATGGTGCAAAATCACTTGAAGATGCTAAAAAACTTTTGAATGAAACTAATGAGTAGAATACCTTTATCCGAATTAATCTTATTGATGTGTGTGGCATTCTCTATTGGATTTTCACTATTTTTATTTTTAATTTTAGAACAAGAAATGTTGGGATTGTTCATAGGAATGTGGGCACCAACAATTATGGGTTTAATAAACTACATAAATATAAAGTTTAAACGATAACTTTTAATTTTAATGAAAAATGTTACAATTCTTTTGCAGGGTAAGATACTGCAAGATACAATAGATTTTTTTGTAAATCACTATCCAGACCAAAATGTAGTAATCTCTACTTGGGTAGGGTGTAACCTTGATTTTTCAAAACTACGTCAATCTCATAACGTAATACTTACAAAACTACCAAAGAATGGTGGCCATCAAAACATAAACTATCAACTCCTATCTACAACAAATGGATTGAAGTATGTTGAAACCGATTATGTAGTAAAAATCAGAGGAGATGAATACTATTCTAATATGGAATATATAACAAATCAAATTGTTATGAATCCACAAAAAATACATTGTTCACCAATATTCTTTAGACATTGGGAATTTATGAAATATCATATTTCAGACCATATTATAGCTGGTACAACTGATAATCTCAAACTTATGTTTGAAAAAACAAAGTTTTATATGGATAACAAAATGGTTTATCATATGATAGATGGTAAGCCACATGAATTTTGGGAACCTGAAATAAATCTAACTCGTTCTTATCTAATGGCTAAAGAAAGTGAAAGATGGGGTAAGATTGATGGTAGGAAATTAATGGTTGATAATTTTGAAATATTGGATATTAAAAAATTAGAACCATATAAGATTGTAGCAAATATATTCAAAAAAGAATGGACTGAAGGATTTATTCCAGAAAGAAATTTCAGTATTGGTGATGTAAATAAATTATACCTAACCCAAAAGGAAGCATATGTTAATATCGCATAGAGGAAATATTGATGGAATAACAAAGTATGAAAATCAACCATCATATATTGATGATGCTATTGAGTTAGGATATGATGTAGAAGTTGATATTTGGTATATCGGTGATAGATTATATTTAGGACATGATATAGCACAATACCAAATAGATATTAGTTGGTTAGAAAATAGAAAATCCAAACTATGGATACATTGTAAGAACCACCCAGCATTAGAATTAATGTGTGAAACTAATTTACACTACTTTTGGCATGATGAAGATGATGTAACGATAACTTCAAAAGGTATCATATGGGCACATCCAAAGATTAGACCATTAGAAAAATCAATAGCAGTATTACCTGAAAGACACAATTGGCCTGTGGGTGATTGTTTGGGTGTATGTTCGGATTATATAAAACACTATAAGTAATGGAATTGGTTTTTGTAAAAATACCAAAAACTGCATCTACATTCTTTGAAAAGAATTTCGATACTAGAATTGGTTCAGTTAATGGAGAGGATAAACGAATCCGTTCTGTTGGACACAGTTGGTTATATCCTACGCAAATTAAAGGTTGGAGAGATTGGGATTATCCCAATCAACAATGGGGAGTTTATAGAGATGTAGATACTTACTTTATAAAACCAACTGATAGAATAGTAACTATTGTTAGAAATCCATTTGAATTATTATTCAGCTATTTTAATTATGATTGGGCTTGGTGTAGAAGTTCACATGAATTACCAACTGAATCATATACAAAAGAAGATTTTCAAAAATTTGTAGATATCTACTTAAATGATAATATTCCATTTCATGCACCTGCATTTAAAAAATCATTATTCTCACAATTAAAAGATAAGGATGGTAATTGGATATTAAAAAAAGATAGTGTAGTTATTAGATTTGAAAGATTGGCTGAGGATATGTCTATATTCAGTAGGATGGTAAATTTATCTATTACTGATTATTCTAATAATGCAAGAAACTCAGCTGGTAAAAAACCCTGTAAATGGAACGAAGCTTATAGAGATGACCAAATCCAAAAACTTAGTGAGTTGTGGCGGGAAGATTTGGATTACTTTGGTTATTCCTTTGAGGGGGTAACGCAAAACGTTAGTAATTTTACAAAAAAGAAACCAAAGATTGCTTTATGTTTATCTGGATTGATTAGAGATATTAATTATACTAAAGATTTTTGGACAAATTTAATTAGTAAGTATGATGTGGATGTATATGGTTCATTTTGGGATGATGAGAATAAACAAAATGGTGATACAATCGATAATCTAAAATCTATTTTTAATTTTAAAGAATTGGAATTTGAAAAATATTCTAACTTTAAAGAATCTACATTAGATATAATTACACCATACATAGTTGCACCACAAACATTATTATCTGAACTACAAAGCTATACAAAAAGTTTTGTTACATTATCAATGTGGTATAAGATTTGGAAAACAAATATGCTATCAAAGAATCTAAATATAGATTATGATATTGTTATAAGAGGTAGAACCGATATGTTTATTGATGGGGATTTGGATATTATGTTAAATGATTATCTAAATGTACCATCAGGTAGAATTAAAACACATAACTGGGAAAATTCGGATGGTGTTTGTGATGTATTTGGATTTGCAAAACCAAAGATTATGGATTACTACTCATCTACATATCTTAATATTATGGAGTATGTTAATCAAGGACATTATATGATTCCTCCTGAAAATCTACTTAGAGTACATTTAAGTAAGGTAAATCTTAATATTAGATTTTTTGAAAATAAATTAACTATTACTAGATATTCCAAAAATATTCCAAATGAGGTTTATGATAGAAGAGATAATGTTGATGAAGAAATATTACCATCAACTTTTGCCGATTCAACTCCAAACCCACATATTAATTGGACTTCATCAATTAGAAAAAATCTGAAATTTTAAAAACTCTATATTTAATCCAAACAACATTAGATTAACTATGGAAGATAAAATTAGAAATATATTCGAAACTTTAGAAGAAGCAATATCTTATGAAGATTGGAATAAGGTAGAGGAAGTACGAAAGGAGATACTATTTTTATTAGATGAATTAGAATCTGGATTTCCATCTCATTTCGATGAGTATGATTAAAAAATAATCAACAAAAAGCTTGTATATATCAATTTTTTTTCTTATATTAGAACTGTAATTGATTGATATGATAAAAATAAACGATACAGTAAAATTTGAAGATAAGTGTGGTAACATTGATGAAGGTGTTGTAATTGATACTAACTACCAATGTGATTTTGACCCGGACTTAAATGGATGTGTAAAACTTAAAGTTTGGCAAGATATGTACAACTTAGGTTGGGTAAACACATTAATAGATAAATCACAAATTATTTTAAAATAATTGAAAAAAAGCTTGTATATGTCAAATATTTTACATATATTAGTACTGTAATTGATTGGGAGTGATTGTAGCTTCATTAATATAAACCTTAAAACTTTAAAATATGAGTAAATACGGAAATTCTTCTTACTGGCTTTCAGACTGGGAAGATGATGATATTGTAGTTGATACAATGAATGATGTAGAGAAGAAATCACATGACCTCTACAAACTCTCAGCATCTAAGAGAGCTATCTCAAACTTCGTAAATATTGTAACTAATGACCAAATTCAGGTTTCATTCAATCAAAGGGGTGATTCTTATACTAATGGTAAATCGGTTGTTATTGGTGCTAATATCATTGAACCTAAAGATTTTGATGTTGCTGTTGGATTAGCATTGCATGAAGGTTCTCACATTAAACTTTCAGATTTCAACTTACTTAGTGATATTTACAATTTGATTCCTCAATATATAAAAGATGGAGCAATCAAAAAAGGTATTTACAGTCCTATTGGTGTTATAAAAGATATTTGGAATGTAGTTGAAGATAGACGAATTGATAAGTTCGTATTTGATTCAGCTCCAGGTTATAGAGATTACTACCGAAAAATGTACGATAAGTACTTCAATGATAAGTTGATTGATAAAGCTCTTCTTTCAGATGAACATACTGAAGAGAGTGTTGATTCTTATATGTTCCGAATCATCAACCTTCACAACAAAAATACTGACTTAAACGTTTTAAAGGGTCTTAGAGAGATTTACAAAGTAATTGGGTTAGGTAGTATCAGTAGATTAAAAACCTCTAAGGATTCATTTGAGGTGGCTCTAAAGGTATTTCAGATAATTATGAACAACTTACCAACCGCTGATGGTGAAGGTAATGGAAATGGTGACCAAAACGAAGAACTTCAACCTCAGAATTCTGAAGGTAATGGTGGTTCTGGTTCAGATGAACCAAGAGAGATGACTGATGAAGAGTTTGAAGATTTTTCTAACTCAATGAATGGTTCGGCTCCTTCTGGTGGTGGTGATGATACTCCAACTGGTGGAAGTGGAATGGATGTTGAGAATATGCCTGATGATATGAATGGTACTCCATCAGATTCAACTTCTAACGATAGTAAATCATCTGATAAGGTTAAGTTAACCGATAGACAAAAAGACCTTCTTAAAAAGAAGATTGAGAAGCAGAAGAAGTTTATGGATGGTGATATCAGAAAGAAAACCATCACTAAGAAAGATGCACAAAACCTTGATGCAATTGATGAGAGTGGTTCTGAAGTTGCTAACGTTGGTTCAAAGGTTGATAATGGTTGGGGTTCTTACCAAAAAGGTACTCAATGTATCGTAGTTAAGAAACTTACTCAATCACTTTTAGAATCAGAAATGTTCCCAATGACACATAACAATTGGTGGAGTGTTGATATTGAAAAGAATGGTAAAGTGAAAAGATATTACGAATCTGAAGTAATGGAAGGTATCAAACTTGGTACTATCTTAGGAAAGAAACTTCAGGTAAGAGGTGAAGATAGAAACACTGTGTTCAATCGCCAGAAGCATGGTAAGATTGATAAGAGAATGATTTCCTCATTAGGATTTGGAAATGAGAATGTGTTCTCTTACATTGAAACCGATTCTTACAAAAAAGCTAACCTACATATCTCAATCGATGCTAGTGGTTCGATGGGTGGTGATAAGTGGACTAAAACTCTAACGAATGTAGTTGCACTTTGTAAAGCAGTTGATATGATTCAAAACCTAACTATTCAGGTTTCATTTAGAACTACTTCTAACAATCTTCCTTACATTGTAATGGCTTATGATAGTAGAACTGATAAGTTTTCCAAAGTAAAAAAGATGTTCCCAGCATTAGGACCAGGTGGTACAACTCCTGAAGGATTATGTTTTGAAGCTATTATGAAGAACTTCTTAGGAAGTACAAATGATATGGATTCTTACTTCCTTAATATTTCAGATGGTGAACCTTACTTTGGTAATAGTGATATGTACTATTCAGGTGATAAAGCATTTCAACATACTCGTAAGATGGTAAAACAAATTGAAAGTATGGGAATTCAAACTTTATCTTACTTTGTTGATAGTTGGATACCTGAAGGTGGTGAACCATCAAAAGGATTTAAGATTATGTATGGTAAAGGAGCTAAGTTGATTGATGTAACCAATGTTGCTCAGATAACTAAAACAATGAATCAATTGTTTTTATCAAAATAATTTAAAAAAAGTGAGAAAAAGCTTGCATGTTTCAAATCTTTTTCTTATATTAGTATAGTAATTGAGTGGGGGTGATTCCCCCAAAACGTTAAACCTTAAAATAATAAAAGTTATGACAGATTTCAAAATTGGATTCGTTAAAAATGAAGTTTACAAAGTGGAGGCTTTTGGTAACTCATTTAAATTGATTGATTCTAAAGGTACTAAAGTTGGTACTTTAGGAATCGGAACTGGTACTCGGAAGAGCGCTTATGAAGCTGGAGAAGCTCTCCAAGCTTATGTTCAAAAGAATGGTAAGAAAGTTTACCGAAAAGTTGGTATGGATGTTTACAACAATTTAGTTGCTCCGATGGCTACCGAAAATGGTGGTGTTCAATTCGAAGATAAATCGGACCATACGGCTATTAAAGATTTTATCCACAAAGGTTCAGTAAACCTTAAACCAACTGAGTTGGTAATGACTGATTTGAAGTGGAAGTATCTCATCAGAAGTGCGGTGAGAGCTAAAAATATTATGATGACAGGACCTGCTGGTTGTGGTAAAACTATGGCCGCCAAATCATTGGTTAAAGCACTTGACCGTCCTGATTTTTACTTCAACTTAGGAGCAACGCAAGACCCGCGAGCTACCCTAATTGGTAACACACAATTCGATTCTAAGAATGGTACTTACTTCTCAGAATCATCATTCATCAAAGCAATCAAAACTCCAAACGCAGTTATCCTATTGGATGAGTTGAGTAGAGCTCACCCTGATGCTTGGAACATTTTGATGACCGTTTTAGATGGTGGACAGAGATACATCCGATTGGATGAAGCTGAAGGTTCTCCAATTGTAAACGTTGCTGATGGTGTTACTTTCATCGCTACGGCTAACATTGGTAATGAATATACATCGACCAGAGTTATTGACCGAGCGATTCTTGACCGATTCGTAACCATTGAGATGGATGTTCTTAATGATGAGCAAGAATTTGGTTTGTTGAAGTTTATGTTCCCTGAGGTGAACGAAGAAGATTTAAAAGCTGTGGCGGAAATCGCTCATCACACTCGAAGTCAATCGATGAGTGATAGTGGTAAAGTTACAGCAATGGTTTCCACTCGTGCTAGTGTTGAGATGGCTGGATTGATTTATGATGGTTTCGATTTATTCGAAGCAGCAGAGATTTCAATCTTCCCATTCTTCTCTAACGATGGTGGAGTTGATTCTGAAAGAACTTACGTTAAGCAGTTAGTTCAGAAGTATGTGAAGGATGAGGGTGAAGCTCTCTTCAATGAGCAGGAAACCGAAACGAATTCGGAAGATGAGATTCCGATGTTTTAGGGTTAATCAATTACGCTGAGAAAGGAGGGAGCTCTCAACTCCCTCTAATCTCTTTTAATTAAAACCTTTTAAAATATGTTAAGAAAAATAAATTGGAAATTTAGAAAAACACATATATCAATCACACCACTAACCATTTTTATAAATGCTAAATGGGAAGGGTGGGGTTTTGATGTATTCAATCTGACTCACAATCTTTGGGAAGGTTCTCTTCTAAAGATGACTTGGATTCTACCAAATGGAGCAGATAAGAAATTCACATTTAGTGGTGATTTATTATTTCTCAGACAAAAGTTGATAAAACAAATGTCTGATTTAGATGATAGAGTCCTATGGGGTACAGCTACTATTTGGGATGTAAATAAATTATGGATATTAAAAATTATATTTAAATAATGAGTAAAACTACTAAAGACTGGATGGATGCGTTAGTTGAGAACTATCGAATTCCAACCGAAGAAGAAGTTCAAAAGAAAACTGAAAAGAAAAAACAACTAAATGAATCTCAGCTTAAAAAGATTTTAAGTAAAGATTAATAATGTTTGTTTAATTAAACATTTTTTCGTATATTTGTACCAATGATAAAACAATTAATAAAAGTGAGAGATTCATTAAAGTTTCAAATCGAAGCTAGTTATGATGAAGTACGTTCAGATAAGTTATCTAAACATCACGATAATATATTAAGTTTAATTAAAGATTTAGAAGATGGGATATAATCCTTTTAGATATTACACTCAAGGTAAATATAGAAAAAGACCTTTAAAATCATATTCACCACTATTACTGAAAATCAGAAATGGTGATTTCGAATACTCACCTTACTTTTTAGAAGCAGATGATAATCATAAGTTGTACGATAATATGTACAATGAATATATGAAAACTTCTCATCTCAAAAATATACATGATAAGAAACATGAAGCTCATCAAGTTGCAAAGATGAAACGAATCAAAGCACACAAATTGATGGAAGTTGGTATTGTAGAAGAACAAAGTAGATTATACCAACTTAGAAAAGAACTAACTGCTGAGTTCGGAAAAGACTTGTGGGATAAAGCACATGAAAGACAGAGAGGTAAAGGAACAACTGAAGATTTGTATTGGTGGTATAAGAAGCAAGTAGGAATAGGACAAACTCCATCAGAGATAGCTATCTCATTAGGTAGAAAAACAACTAAAGGATTACAACCATGATGGAAGCATATATGAAAGTCTATAAGAGTATTCAATCAGCTGAATACATTCATATGAAGAATGGTTCAATTTTGAATCTAATAAATAATTTTAATAATATATATAATAGTGAGGCAAGATACAAAGAGTTAATCTTTGATTATAACCAAAAATTAAAAATGTTCGAAGAGAACAAAAATAGTTAATAAAAATGGAAATTGTAAAGAGTAGATATGGTTTAGATAGAACCATTGAGAAAATCGGTTCTGACCGATTGAGAGTTATGGGTGAATCACAATTCGCAAGACAAGCTCAAAATGATGAAGGAGATATAACAATGTTTGATTTCGAAGGTGGACCTTGTCTATCAGTAGGAGGAGATATCTATTTTCAAAAAATGAAATGGAAAATTAAAGAAATCAAACCCGAAAACCTACCACATGAGGGTTTAGGTAGTTGTATCCTTTCAGTAGTACCAAATTATTAAATGAATATTTACGATTATATTACCGATGATGATTTAGTAAAAGACCCTCTAATAACCAAAGAGATATTAGAAAGGTTAACTCCACGTCAAAACAAAATGTTGGATGATGGAAAGTTATTATTCAATCCAGTTACAGGTGATATGGTTGTACCGATGATGACTCAGAATGGAATCGCAAAAATCATAGTAAACATATTTTAATTATGGTAAAGAAAGAATGGGTTTGGATGTATTTCAATGATGAGTGGAACGAACCCTCCACCGATAAAGATGGTGGGGATGAGGACCATATAGATGGTGTAGATGAATATTATCCACCAAGTGATTACAAAAGAAATACTCACGAATACGATGATTACGAGGAATACGGCAACTAATTCCCTTTACATCGTTTCGGTGGGGGGTGAGTCGGAACCTTGATTTTTTTTGATAGTATTTTTTTGTTATATTTATAAACAATAATGAAAACATCATACTTCATATACATTATTCTACATAACTTCGGTATTCAGCCCAAATGGGAGAAGGAATTGATAGAAAACGATACTCATTTAAAGGTGTACAAGCTTTGGATGAAAAAGAATGTATGTAAAAGAAAATGTGATGAACTCTACCACAACCGATTAAACTACTTAAAGGGATGGTTAAGATAAAGAAGTTCATCTTAGAGGTTGGTGAAAATATATGGAAAGCGTATGAGATGGGATTTCTACCACCATACTATTAAAAACTAAATAAATGGATAAAACAATGAAACACATATTATATGTACTATGGGTATTACTTCTAACTTCTTGCTCAGTTGATGCTCAAATTATAGAACCTGAGTTAAGAGATGAGGTAATCATCGAAAACGGAGTATTCAAAGTTTGGTACTCTGAAGTGAAGGAACAACCCACAAAATTGATATATACATCTACTAATAGACCTAAGAACGTAGATAGAGGTTCAATGAACTTTTATACAGAGGATGATGTTTATACTTCAAATAATGCGGATTACTACAATAACGTATGGGATAAAGGGCATCTTGCTCCTGCTGCTACTTATTCGGATTCAAAAGAAAATTTAAAACAAACGTTTTCTTTTTTAAATTGTGCTCTTCAAGACCAATATCTGAATAGAGGGGAATGGAGATTATTAGAGGAAGAAGAAAGAGAGTGGGATGATATCGAAAATTTAACCATCACCGTTGAATTAGAATGGAATGGGGATTATGAGATACTTCCAACCGGTGGACATGTTCCATCTCATATGATAAAAACAATTTACTTTGAAACAACGGGAGAATGTAGAAAGTTCCGATTTCCAAATGAAAAACCCACAATGGGATGGGAAGAGTACGAAGTAGATTGCGATAGTTAAAAAAATTAAATAAAGGTTATGATAACACCATTTTCGGTATTGGATACTCGAACCAAAGAATGGAAAAAAAGAAAAGAACATTGGATTACTACTTATGGAATTCAATCTGAATTAGGTAGAGAAGATACCCAAAGTAAAACTATATTTTGGGATTCTCCAACTAACGTTTCTATTTTTGACCCGGTTCTTTGTGAAGTAATGTACGATTGGTTTGTACCGAAAGGTGGAAAGATATTAGACCCATTCGCTGGAGGTTCCGTTAGAGGGATTGTAGCAGAGGAAATGGGTTTTTCTTATTTAGGAATCGACTTATCTAAAAAACAAATCCTAGCAAATCAAAAACAATCCCAAAAACCTAAATGGATAATTGGAGATGCTGATAAGGAAATATTCTCTTTAGATAGTGAGTATGATTTTGTATTTACCTGCCCTCCTTATTATGATTTAGAAGTTTATTCGGATTCTCCTTATGATTTATCGAACTTAAATGAATCACAATTTGATGCTAAGTTAGAGAGAATCATTTATAAAGCAATGACTAAGTTGAAGATGAACCGATTTTTTGGAATCGTAGTGAGTGAAGTCCGAAACCCATCTACAACTGAAAAGTATTCAATTGGTAATTATAGGGGATTAGTTCACAAAACTATTAATATGTGTGAACGACATAATTTAAAGTTTTACAACGATATGGTTTTGTTTAATTCACAACACCAAGCATCTCGAGTAGGTAAAACGTATTTCGATAGAAATAGAAAAATCCCATCTGTACATCAAAACATCTTAATATTTGTTAAGGGAAATCCAGACATTGCTACTGAAGAAATAAAAGGTGGTGAGTTTGAATGTCAAGTAGATGGTACAAAATACTTGACTTTCAGACATGCTGCGATTTGTATTGACCCAAACAAATTAGTTGCTTCTGAAGTTAAGAGAAGATGTGTAAGTAGAAAATCAAAATATAAAGATTGGCAGATAATTGGTGAGGAGACTCGACCAGAGATAAAATATGTTATAGGAGATATTCCATTTGAATCACCTCTACAAGTATGTGATGTGATTGATGGAGTAACTGAATCACAATGTAGAAATTACTTTGAATCAAAATCTAAGAAGTTTCAACATTGGAAAAGAGTGAATCCATTGGATTGGAATATATCCTACAAACAAATGGAGGATTTATGGAACCTATCTGATAAAGCAGGTGGGATAAGTATTTACTCCGAAACCATTAAATGTGGTAATAAAAAATTCATTTCAGTTAACGAAGCTGCAAAGGAATTTGGAATAAGTGGAGAACGAGTTAGACAAAAATTAAAGTCTGATAATTATAAAGACTGGAAATATTTGGATAATTCAAAATAATTTCGTATATTTGTAAAATTAAATTAAAATCAAAAAAAATGAGAAAACTATTAGTTGTATTAAGTGTTTTACTAAGCACTCAGATTTATGCCCAAACAACTGATACTACAATCGTATTAGATGATGTAGTAATATCAGCAACTCGAAGTGAGATAAGTTTGGAAGATTCACCCGTACCAACCGAAGTGATTGGAAAGAAAGAGATTGAAGAACTCAATCTTATAACGATGCAGGATTTACTTAATCTAAAAGGATTTGTTGCACCAATGAAAAGTGGAGGATTTCAATTAAGAGGTCTTTCATCTGAGTATGTATTGGTAATGATTGATGGAGTTCCAATTGCTGGAAGAGAAAGTGGAGCATTGGATTTATCTAACATCAACCTTGCAAATGTAGAAAGAGTTGAAATCGTAAAAGGTTCAATGTCTGCACTTTGGGGTAACCATGCAATTGGTGGTGTAATTAATATCATTACAAAGAAAGGTGGAGAACCATCTTTAATGTTAAATGCACAATATGGAACTAACAATTCATCTTTAGTTGGATTAACATCAACAATGGGTAAAGGTAAGTTTAAAAACACATCTAAGATTACTTATGGTAAATCTGATGGATTTGATATCGACCCATTAACATATGGTAATAACGTTTTACCATTTTCTTTATTAAACGTAACGAATAGAAGTACTTATGATGATGGAGTTAATCAATACTCATTAGGAGTTAGTTTATTTGATAAAGCATCTGAAGGTCAAACTGTAACTGAAACCAATACTCAAGGGCAGTTAGTAGAAGTAGATGAATTAAATGAATCAGAAAATCTTATTATAGATTTAAACTATAAAAGAATATTTGGTAAATATGTAAGTGAGATTAAATTATCAAACTCACATTTCCAAAACTCAAACAAATCTTCATTTGAATACTTTGGACAACCAGTTGAACAATTAGATGAGAGTGACCAAAATATTTTCCAACCTGAGATGATTAATTCTTACAATTGGAATGATAAGAATCAAACTACATTTGGATTTGGATATAGAGGACACGAATACAATACTGAAAGATATGGTGGTAACAAATCACTTAATTCATCTTTTGGATATGTACAACATTATCTAAACTTAAAGAACTTAAACATTGTAGCTGGTGGTAGATACGATAACTATTCAGATTTCGGTTCTAACTTTTCACCAAAAGTATCAGCTAATTACAATTTAGGTAAGTTCAAATTAAGTTCATCGGTTGGATATGGATTTAGAGTACCTGATTTCAGAACTCTATATATTAATTATGGTGGGTTTACTTCTGGTTATTATGTATTGGGTGCATATAACATTGAAGAACAAATCAACTTTTATTCTCAACAAAATCTAATTGCTTTCTTATCATATGAAATGGATGAGATTACAAATCTTAAATCTGAAACTTCTATCTCTTATGATTTTGGAATATCATATAAATTAGATAGTAAGAGTAAAATTGGTGTAAACTTCTTCCAAACTAACACAACTGATTTGATTGAATCAGTATTAGCTGGAATGTTTGTCAACCAAACTTTACTTTTCGGATACACAAATATCTCAGAAGCAACATTTAAAGGTGTAGAATTAGAAACTCTTATCCAAAAGGATAGATTTAGATTCGATGGTTCTTATCAGTATTTAGAAACTGAAGCAAATCAAGCAGATGGAACTGAGTTCTTTCTTTCTGAAAGACCTACACACTTAATAAATCTAGCAACAACTTATACATTAAAGAATGGATTGACTGTAACTCTGAATGGAGTTCACAAATCAGAATACTTCTTTAGAGATGTTGATAGAAGCGGAACACAAGACCCAAATGAATTTGTACCATCTCATACATTACTGAATACATTAGTAAGTTCACCTGAGATTAAAGGTATGAGAGTGGGTGTTGGTGTTAACAATATTTTAGATTTTACTAATGTGGATTATCTAAAACAACAAAATGGAAGAACCATTTTTGGGAAAATAACTTATAAATTTTAAAATTCTATGAAAATTTTAGTAACTGGCGGGAACGGCTTTATCGGTTCTAACTTAATCAAAAAACTCTTGAAGGAGGGACATGAAGTTGTTTCTTTGGATGACCTTTCAACTGGATTAAAGGAATATGAAGTGGAAGGATGTACATATGTTTATGGAGATATTGAAAATCTTTTGTATTGGAAAGGTGAATCATTTGATTTATGTTATCATCTCGCTGCGTTAGCTAGAATTCAACCATCATTCGATGACCCAATGGAAACATTTAGAGTAGATACTCAAGGTGTGATTGTGGTTGCAGAATGGGCAAGACAAAATAATGTTAAAGTTGTTTATAGTGGTTCATCATCTAAATGGTGTAATCCAGAAACTTCACCTTATGCAACTTGTAAAAAGTTAGGTGAGGATGTTTTAAAAATGTATCGAACTGCTTATGGATGTGATTTTGAAATCGCAAGATTCTATAATGTATATGGACCAAATGAATTGGTTGATGGACAATGGGCAGCTGTGATTGGTATTTGGAGAAAACAAATCGAAGAAGGTAAACCAATTACAATTATATCAGATGGTGAACAAAGAAGAGATTTCACTCACGTAGATGATATTTGTGATGCTCTATATAAGATTGGTACAAATGATAAAAAGCATGAAGATGCTTGGGAATTGGGTACAGGTATGAATTACTCAATTAATGAAGTATTTGATTTCTTCCAAGAATCATTTGGTGATTTGGAAAAAGTACATCTGCCTGATGTACCAGGAAATTATAGACAAACTCTTAGAGAGAATGATGATACTTTGGAGAGATTGGAATGGGCGCCCAAAGATAGTTTAAAAGATTATATTTTATCACTTAACAAGTAAAAATGAAGTTAACGGATAAAAAATTATCATTTAACGAAAAACTATATAAATACGGAGTGTTGTACTTCGGAACTGGATTGATGATGGTATCACCATTCTTTATAGATTCAGTTTATGGAAAGGTAGGAATGTTAGTTGCACTTTCATTGATTACTATTCAAACACAAAAAACAAAACAATATAACCTATCCCTACTAAATGCAGTAGGGTTTATGGGTTATCTTTATTCACTTATAACAAGTTTACAATGAAAAAGTTATTACTATTTACATTTATTATAATCCTAAGTTCGTTTTCAGAGATTACTGCTTGGGGTAAAATTGGACATCGAACTGTTGGTGAGATTGCTGAAAGACATCTTAGACCTGAAGTTAAAGAAAAGGTTTACGAATTGTTAGATGGTGAATCACTTGCATCAGTATCAACTTGGGCTGATGAGATGAGAAGTAATCCAGAGTTCGATAAGTATTCAACTTGGCATTATGTAAATCTACCTCTTGATAAAGATTATGATGATGTTTCTCACATTGGACCAAATGTAGTTAAGATGATTAACACAGCTATTCCAATTTTGGAATCACCAATGGCAGAGAAATCAGTAAAGCAATTTTGGTTAAAGTATTTAGTACATATGGTGGGTGATATTCACCAACCACTTCACACTGGTAGGGAAGAAGATTGGGGTGGAAACAAAATTGATGTTTACTTCAAAGGTAGAAAAGATGCTGAGAGTTTAACTAACTTACATGATTTATGGGATGCTGGATTGATTGATGATTTTAAAATGTCCCATTCAGATTTATCTACTCATCTAATTAACAAATATGGTTCGATGCCTATTGAACAAAGAACAGCAAAAGATTGGGCAAATGAATCACATCAATTCGTACCAAAGATATATGAAACAAAAGAAGGTTCATATCTTTCATACGATTATGTTTATGAGAATTTTCCAATTGTGGAACAAAGGTTATATGAAGCAGGAATCAGATTGGCAAATCTATTAAACAATATATTTAGTGAGCAAGTTAATTAATTTATTTGGAGGACCAGGCATAGGAAAATCAGGCATATCAGCTGGTATTACCTATGAATTAAAGAAAAGACACATTAGTTGTAATAACCCATATGAATTTCCAAAGAGATTAGCATGGGATAATAACATCCCAGCAATCAAAGACCAACTTTATGTATTTGCAAACCAACATAGAGGGATTGCTGAAAGTTATGGTAAAGTAGATTATATAGTAATTGATTCACCAATTCTATTTTCTACAATTTACCATACCTATTATACTGAAGGATATCCTGCAGAATTTTATGGAGAAGAGTTTCATAATTTTATTATCAGTTTACACAAAAGGTATAATAGTATAAACATACTTTTAGAAAGAGGGGAAACTCAGCATAATGATGATGAAAGATTTCAAGATATAAAACAATCTATTGAAATCGATACATTATGTAAAAAGATATTAGATGATAATGGATTCAACTATCACACTATTAAAGTGGATGAGTTTACAGTTGATAAAATTATTACTCTATTGGATTTAAATAATGAATCAAAATAAAAGATATCATAAAGAAATGAGAAGGTATCGTATCATTGAACACTCACTTAGAGATAAATCAGTCTTTATAGTTGAGTGGAATGATAGATGGTTTTTTGGATTATGGGGAAGATGGCATCCTAGATTTCAAACTTTGAAAATAGAAGAAGCTATTTCTAAAATACATAGATTGGTAAATATAAAATTAATGAAATGAGAATAGTAGTAACTGGTGGTTGTGGGTTTATAGGTTCATCCTTTGTAAATCTTATAAATAAAGTTCCAAATACTGAAATAGTTGTTATAGATAAACTAACTTATGCAGCTAATCCATTTCTAATTCCAAAAGATATACCTCTTATTAAAAAAGATATTTGTGATATCACTTTAGATGATATTGGATACGCTGATTACATTGTGAACTTTGCTGCTGAATCTCATGTAGATAAATCAATACATAACGGATTACCTTTTGTAAAATCAAACGTAGAAGGTACATTTAATATGATAGAGATTGCAAAACAAATACCTAACTTAAAGAAGTTCGTACAAATATCAACTGATGAAGTGTATGGTGATATGGAAAGTAGAAAGATGATGGAAGCTGATGAACATACTTCACTTAAACCATCATCATATTACTCAGCTACCAAAGCAGCCGGAGACCACTTAGTTGAAGCTGCTGGAAGAACTTATGGATTACCTTATTTAATTACGAGAACTTGTAATAATTATGGTGCACATCAAAATGATGAAAAGTTTTTACCTACAATAGCTCGTTCAATTAAAGAAGATAAACCAATTCCCCTTTATGGTGATGGTAAACAAATGAGAGAATGGATTTGGGTTGAAGATAATGCTCAAATAATTTATGATTTGATGATATCACAAAACGGAATATGGAATATTGGTAGTGGTGATAATTGGACTAATAGAAGTATTGTTCAACAAATTGGAGTGATTCTAAATAAGAAAGTAAACTTAGAGCATGTTGAAGATAGGTTAGGACATGATAGAAGATACTCAATTGATTTCAGCAAACTTCAATATCTAAAAAAGGATTATAACATAACCACAAAAACTTTAGAAAAATTTCTTACAGAAACATTTGGATAATTCAAATATTTTTCTTATATTAGAGTTGTAATTGTAAAAAGACCTTAATATGAGTAAAGTAATTGGAACAAAGTACGGAATTGAGATTACCAAACCTTGGAATCAAAAGATGTACGATTGGAACGAATTAGTTGGAAAGCTAATTAAAATTGATTTGTATAATAAATTAGAAGAGTTCTACAAAAAAGGTGATAGAGCCGGTATGAACAAAATTGCTAATTCATTCGGACCTTCTTATGGTGAAGGTTATGATGTTGATGCAGTATTCGATGGTGTATTTGAAGATATTGCACAACTTCAGAATTATCAAATCAATGAAGAGTTAGAATGGTTAGTAAAAGATGGGTTAATTAAAAAACCTGAATTTGAATTTGTAGGATATGATAAGTAAACTAAGAAGTGAGTGGATTAAAGACCCTATACTAAGAAAATGGAGTGGGGTTAATTGTACTGATAAGAGTACTGATTGTAAGTGTGAAGATGGAAACCATCTAATAGAACTATGGGAACAAGATAGCTGTGTAAGAGGTAGAATAGATACAGTTGTTTGTACAAGTTGTGATTCAATTAAAACATTTAATATAATAAGATAATGGGAGTTTGGGAAATCATAGGACTTTACTTTCTAATAAGTGGTCTAATTATAACATATGGTATATTGGAAGCACCTACTGTTGATAAGGATGGTTCTATAATAGAAGAATCTAAATTAACAAAATTTAAAAAGTTATGGAAAAGAAAAAAGTAAGACAGTATAGAAGTAGGCAAGGTAGAAGTGATAAACAATATGAATCAACTATGAAAACTATGGGTTATGGTTGTTTGGCATTTTTAGTAATGTTCGCTGTTTATGGAATATACTCTGCAATTACAACTATATTCTTATAATGGGTAACTTAAATAGAACTTTACCTGTTGTGGTGGTTCACAAAGGGCCTCGTAAAAACTCTAAAGTACATTTAGAGGTCTTTGAAAATACCAGAGTTGATGATATTATATCAACAACTAAACGAAAACCTCTGATACCAAAGGAAAATGAAATATTAGATTTGGGTGTTGGTGATAGTTTCGTTGAAAAATATAAAAAGAAACATAAATTAAAGTAAATTAAAATGAAGAAAGCGTTAGAATTTTTCGGATTGTATTATCCAATCCTATTGGCATTTGTATCTTTTCTGTTTTCAGTAACACTATGGTTTAGTGGAAATCAGTTAGAAGGAATCTTCGTTGGAATTTGGGTTCCATCGATATTATCAGCGTCTGTTGCAATTAGACAGAGAAGAAATGATTATAGAGAACACATAAACAGAAAGTAAGATGACTGTTGGAATTTTTATATTCGGATGTGTTGTATTCGGATTGTATTTGTTTGGTTATTTGTACATGATTAAGTGGGCAAATGAATCACAAAGAAGAGATATGAGAAGAGATGATATCAGAGATGGTATCGTTTCTGATGAAATGGATATGGATGGACATGGTAATTGGGGTAGATTCCCAACTGAAAAACCTAAAAAGAAAAGGTTAACTAAATATCGTAAAAAGGTGAAATTGTGAAAAACCTAATAGTAATAGGACATCCTAATAAAGATTCATTTTGCTATAATGGTATTATGAAAACTATCAAACGGGAACTTCGTAAACACAATGAAGAAATCGAAGTTATTGATTTATATAGGGATTCATTTGCAAGACCAAGAACTGATTTGGTTAAACGGTATCAAGAATTGGTAACTTGGTCCGAAAGAATATATTTTGTATCACCTGTATGGTGGTTCAGATTAACTCCAAGAATGGAAGTGTTCTTTGATGAAGTATTTACACCAGGATTTGCATACAACTTTAAAAACATTACAAAGTTGTACGCATACCCACAACCACATCTGAGTGATAAAAAGGTTAGAACCTACATTACACATGGTGCACCATCATTACCAGTTAGAACTTTATATCTAAACTCAGTAAAGTTAAGATTGGTATTGGGTGTTTACTCATTTGTATTTGGTTGGAAGTTAAGTAGGTGGAGAAAAACAAAACAATTCTGGTCAGTACCATTTGTATCTGATGAGAAACGTAGAAAGTATCTACAAAGAGTAAAAACTGATATTAGAAAAGATTTAAAATTTGAGATTTAATGAAGTTTGTAGATAAGATTTATATTATATCAATGCATAAACATGGAATTCGTAGAAAGAATGTTTATGATGATTTATTATCAGCTGGTTATCCCCATAAAAAAATAGAATGGGTTGATGCTATTGATGGTTCTAAATTAGATATTGATGAACTTTTGGATGAAAATAAAATAAGTCATAAGTTTACAGACCCAAATGGTGCATTAACTAAATCAATTTATGGATGTGCTTTATCACATCAAAAAGTATATGAACGATTCTTAAAAACTGATGATAGTGTTAAAACTGCATTAATATTAGAAGATGATGCTCATATAACCAATGTTGGTTTGAGAACTTTAATTGAAGGTTCTAGAGGATATGAAATGTTAGCTGATGATGTAAAGAATATTGATTGGGGAATTGTAATGGTTGGTCACATTGATAAGGATATAAATGGTACACAATGTGATGAGGCACTTGTTCTTCAACATATGGATAGATACCCAATAGGATATGCAGCTCATTCCTATATTATAAACAAAGAATCAGCTCAAAAATTAATTGATAATAATTCACCTATTGAATTTGCAGCAGATGTAAATTTACATTGTAGTGATGTTGAAATATATTCAACACCAGTATCTCATTTTGGTCAAAAGACTGGTAGATATTTTAGATGGGAAACTCAAAGAATGATGTTACAACACGAAGAATATATTCTTTATGAGTTGCAGGATTTTGGTAATCAGTATTTTTCATCTACTACATTTGGTGATAATTTCACCGAAGGTGCATTAAGATATCTCAAAACCGCAAGTATTTCATCTAAGATAGATGTTGAAAAAGTAACATTTGAACCATTTACTAATAGTTATGGGGATTTAATTGAAAATTGGGGAACGATATATTTAAGAAGTAAAGAAAATGAGTAATATAGAAAAACAATATCAAGGTATCCTCAGAAAGTTGGTACTTTATGGAAAAGAAAAGGGAGATAGAACTGGAACTGGTACACTATCTTACTTTGGTGAACAAATCAGACACGATATGAGTGATGGATTTCCTTTACTAACCACAAAGAAGATGGCTATCAAAA
>Ga0213861_10000005_pt1 | contig 134906 bp, 162 predicted proteins | sample PICome_4_FD_160110 | JGI IMG/M metagenome (GOLD analysis project Ga0213861, IMG submission 160110) | Coastal seawater microbial communities near Pivers Island, North Carolina, United States - PICO131 | ecosystem: Environmental > Aquatic > Marine > Coastal | place: USA: North Carolina... | reverse complement strand
CCAGCTTGTGAACCAGCTTCTACTTCTTGACCAGCTTGTGAACCAGCTTCTACTTCTTGACCAGCTTGTGAACCAGCTTCTACTTCTTGACCAGCTTGTGAACCAGCTTCTACTTCTTGACCAGCTTGTGAACCAGCTTCTACTTCTTGACCAGCTTCTTCTCCTCCACATTGATCAAGACATGTTGTTTCTTGGCTAGTGCTTGAATCTTCTTCGTCTTTTTCACATGCAATGAAAGCAAGTGATAAAACCAATAGCATAACAGAAAGAACTCTGTAATTAAACATAAAATAACTCCTTTTTATAATTTGTATTATATATTATATTAAGTTAAATGTGATTTTATTAAAAAAAAGGATTAAAATGAAAAAGTATGTTGATTTATTTCAAAGTATAGTCAGTGATAAAGACTCAATAAAAAGTGGATTATTGATTTCTTTAGTTATATGTTTGTTAATGATTGGTAGGATGTCTGTTTCTATGCCTATTAAATCTGAGTTTTGTAAAAAAGAGATTTTAAAAAATGATAGCTTAAAAGTAGAAAACAATGATTTAAAGACAGTTATAGCAGAATTAGAAGATCAAATAAGTAAAATTCAAAAAGATAGATATAAAAAAGAAGTAGAAATAGTAGATTTAGAAAGAAAAGAGTGCAATATAAAAATTGCAAAAAAGATAAAGTCAATAAAAAAAGTATATTTACAAGCAAAATGTAAAATATGTAATAAATAAAAGAAAGATTTTTACAAAATGAAAAAAATATTAGTATTGATAGCTTTTATTGTTTCGATTTATAGCTTAAGAGCACACAGTCAAGAGAATATAAATTCAAGTATATCTCTTGTTATAGATGAGTATTCTTTAGATACAAGCTTGTTTGAAAGTAATAAACAGCACAAGTTTTTAATTGATAGCGTCTGTTTAGACTTGTTTGATTTTAAAGTGCTTCAAGGTTATGTTGATGAAGCTGAGGCGTCATGTATTGGTAGGATAAAAAAAAGAGACATGATTTGTCTAGACAATATTGAAAAGATACAGAAAGAGCACAAAGCTATACTTAACTCTTTACGTCTTAAGTACGACAACTTATTGAAAGATAAAGAAAAATTAAAGATAAGATTTGACAACAATGTAACTTTGCATAAAGAAAGGATATCTAAGTATAAATGGATAATTGGAACTAGCTCCATTTTATTTATATCAACAGTTGTTTTTATAGCTTTATAGATATATTTAATTTATACAGATTTAGTTAAGTAAAGAAAGAAAAAAAATGGAAACAAATTTAGTATTATCTTTAGGCAGTATAATAGGCATAGTAAGTTTATTTTACGCTTGGCACAAAGAACAGAAAACAACGTCTAACAAGATATCAGTATTAGAAAACAAAATGGAAAATCTTTCTGAAAAAATGATAAGTCATGATCTTTTAATAACACATATTCAACAGACGCTACAACAGATGGATTTGAAGTTGACAAGAATAGACACACAACTTTCTCAATTAATAGAAAGTAAAAGATAGTTAATAAACGAAGTATTTCAAAAGGAGAAAACAATGAAATTATCTGAAAGCAAATTAAGAAGAATTATTTTAGAAGAACAGTCAAGATTAACTGGTACGCCAATAAAAGTTACATCGTCTTATATTAATAGAATAATCAAAGAAGAACTTGAACTTTATAAAGCAAGAAAGTTACAAGAAGCTAGAAAAGTTAGAAGAGATAAGAGAATTCAAGAAACAGCTAGAAAAGTTAGAAGACTAAGAAGACTCAGAAAATAATTTATAATTTATTGTAAAAAAAATGTACAATCGTGAAATTGTGTTTATAATTCGTCTGCATTTAAAAATATTCAAATTATTATATTTAATGGAAAGGAATTATAGATGCAGTTATCACCAGAACAAGTAAAAAGTATTAATGTTTTATTATCAGCTGTTCAAGTAGCACAAAGAAGAGGCGCATTTTCATTGCAAGATGCACATACACTACAAGAATCTGTTAATTTACTAGTGCCACCTGAGGAACAAGAAAGACAACGTCAAGAAGCAGAGGCAGCTGCTGCAAGTCAAGAAGAAGCAGAGACAGTTATTGGTTTGAGCGAAGAGGGTGGAGATGATTCTGATATTGATGCAAGTGGGAACGATCAATAAAATTCTTCAGATGTTTAATTTATTTTTAAAAAGCATCTAGTAGATAATATATAACAACAGGCCCGGTGCAAAACATAACAGCTGACCCCACCAGCGCATCGGAATCATGTGGACAAGTTTATCACAGAAAGTGAGCGAGTTATGGCAGTATCACGAGGAAGAAAGTCTACGAAAACGTCTAAGACAACTGAGATCGATAAAAAAGCTGAAAAGAAAACTTTAGATAAAAAAGTAGCTAGAAAAGAAGAGAAAAAAGTAGAATTGCCTAAGGCACCTAAGGTAGAAGAAGTTAAGCAACCAGAAGTTGTTGTAGCTACGCCTGAGGTTAAGGAAGAAGTTGTTGCACCAAAAGTTGAGGAGCAACCTGCACCAGAGCCTGTTGTAGAAGAAGTTGTAGAAGTGCAACAAGTTCAGGTTGTGCAAGAAGAAGTAAGAGAAGTTCCTAGAGAAGTTGTAGTTGGATCAACTGTGATGATGCCATCAGGCAAAAGAGGAACAGTTATTAGGGTTGATAGAAAAGGACGTTATGAAGTTCAAAGTACATTAAATCCTAGAAAAACGTATTTATACGAAAAAACAAGTTTATCATTGGTTAAATAACATAAAATAAAAAAGGAGATTTATTATGCCAAAAGTCGAATATTCAAAATCAAAAGGTTTAGTACAGTCAACAGGTAGCGGATTCGTTATGGCCGCAGAAACACTTACTACAGCAGGCGCTGCAGACCCAGGAGTTGCTCTTACAATTTGCAATGCAGGTGCAGATAATATTGCAATTACTCTAGCAGACGGTACATCAGTTGGCCAACTTAAATGGTTTGTATCAGTAGCTGGTAATGATTCAATAATCACACCAGCTACTACAAACGGAGCTTATTCAAATATTTCCCTAGACAATGCAGGAGAATCAGTTTGTTTAGTATGGTCAGGTACTACAGGATGGGCTTTATTGTCAAGAGGCTCAGGAGCTACTAATGTTGCAGCAAATGCAGTAGCAGGATTACCAGCAATTGCTTAGTAATGATTAAAATTTATTGTTTTGATTATTTTCTATATTAAACCTCGTTGTGGTAGAGATACTATATTGGGGTTTTTTAGTATAAGCTGTTTGATAATTTAGTTGTTTTGTGAAGACATTTATAATTAGATATATATAGAATAAATAATAGGAGTTATTATGGCTTCATTTGCGTTGACAACTAAACCGACACCTTTTGGTGTATATGACAATGATGATCACTTTAAAGAAGAAGCAGATAGTATAATACTATACGTTAAAAGAAAACTGGGTGATGATGTCATGTCAGTTGAGCTTACATCAAAGCAGATTTGGGCAAACTTTGAAGAATCTGTTCTTGTCTTCTCTAAACAAATAAATGCACACCAAGCAGAATCATACATATCAAATCTGTTCGGTATGAAAATAGGTCAAAACGAAACTTTTAAGAAAAACTCTAATAATCTATACTACTATTTAGATAGTGGGCAAACTGAGTCTACAATTACAGAAGCTCAGAAAGATGCGCAACCACTTACTGTACAAGATACTTTTGATTCTAGATTTATAAATAATAATACAAAAGTAGATGGAACAACATCAGCTTCACCTGTTGTAGAAGATAGAATAGGACCTCATGGAAAAGAACAGAAATTTCCAAGAGAAACATTAGAATATCTTGTTAGAAGAGCAGAACCATATGCAGCAGAGTCTGGCGTAGGTGGTATTAGTGACTCTTTAAGAGGTTATATAAAACTAGAACAGGGCAAACAAGACTACAACATATATAAAGACATGATTATACCATCTGATGATGGTAACACAGAGCTAAAATTAATAGATTATGATGGAACTGCAGAATCAAAAAGTTTGTTTAATCCTGTTTATAGAGATAATTTATTAAAAACAGCAACACCAACTAAAATAAAGTTGTTTGAGATATTTCACTTTTCACCTCAAGCTGCTTACAGATTCTTTGATACAACATCAGCAATAAATTATTTAAATAATCAATTTGCTTTTGAATCGTTTACACCAGAAACTGTGTTTTATGTTTTACCTGTTTTTGAAGACATATTGAGGGCTGGACAATTAGATATATCAAATAGAATAAGAAGAAGTAATTTTAGTTATAAGATACAAGGACAAGATTTAAGAATTTTTCCAAGACCTACACAGTCTAATCCTATGAACTTGTTTATAAAGTTTGGTTTCCCTTCAGATCCTTATAAACCTAATCTTCCTTATGAAGATGAATCTATTAATGGCGTTTCAAATATAGCTAATGTACCATTTGGAAATATTCCATTTAAAGGAATCAATTCAATGTGTAGGCAGTGGATAAGACAATATACATTAGCATCGTCTAAAGAAACATTAGGGCTTATAAGATCTAAGTTTTCAACTGTGCCTATCCCTGGTAGTGATTTATCAATGAATGGCGCAGAATTAATAAGTCAAGGAAGAGAAGATAAATCAAAGTTAGTTGAAGGTTTAACAGAAACATTAGATAAGTTAACATATCAAAAAATAATTGAGTCTGATGCAGCACAGTCTGAATCTATGATGAATATTCTTAAGAGAGTGCCTGTCCCTAATGGCAGAGCAATAATAATGGGATAAGGTGATAAACTATGGCTAGATTATTTGTAGGACAACGTGAAGTTGATTTTTTTGCTGACATTACAAAAGAATTGATTAAAGATGTTGCTGGACAAAAAATATATTATTATACAGTTCGAGAAGATCTTTCTGATGTTCATGAAGTCTATGAAGAGTCTATTCATAAAATATTTAATCCGCCTATTGAGATTGAATGTATGGTTGAATGGCAACCTTCAGAGGTAAAAACTACAAATTTTGGACAAGAGCAAATAAAAACTTTAACTGTTTATCTTCATCCAAGAGACTTGTTAGATAGAAATATTGACTTTAAAGAAGGTGATTATTTTTCATATGGAGAGTTTTTCTTTGAAGCAACATCTATAATTTATGATAAAATAGCATACGGTCAAATTGAAAGAACAGTTTCTTTAAAAGTTACAGGCAAACAAACTCGTATTGATCATATCGATAAAAGACCTAATGGTCCACTATCAGAACAATTTACAGATGCTGATGCTATTCAAACAACGTTTGAGCAACAAAGAGGACAGACACCATCAGATAAACGTCAGTTGGTTGAAGATGGAGTTCTTGATAAACCTATTGGAGAACCTAGGAAAGTTTCACCAGATGGTACAGAGAAGTCTATAAACAATGTTGGATCTTCTTTTTATGGAGATGATTAATGTCAACTAAATATGATGAAAACCCAAATAGATATGCACCTTCAGGTTACGAAGGACAAAACTTCTCTGAAGACTATTCTATTCCTTCATGCGGGTTAGAAGACGTAGACAAGGCAATGTTTAACTTGTTTGACAAGCAAATACCTTTGTATCATACCTTAAGCGGTGAAAAAAAGAGAGTGCCTATTATATTTGCTACTGGCGAGCGTTTTGCTTTGTTAAGAAGAAAAAAGCCAATTGTAGATAAAAAAGGCGCTTTAATACTTCCTCTCATATCTATTACAAGAAGCTCTTTAGAGAATGTTCCTTCAAAAGGGATATCAAATAATCAAATGTTTCCTCATGTAATAACAAAAAAGCTTTCAAAGAAAGATATGATATATCGTCAGCTTGAAAACAAAGAAAAGCTTTCTAATGTTCAAGACAATCCAAAAATAGATGAAGATTCAGACTTTTCTTTAGAATATAGCTTTAGAGATAATATTGTAGAGACTATTGAAATTCCTCCCATTAAATATTTTGGTGCTAATTACGAGATTACAATATGGTCATCTTTCACACAGCAGATGAATAAAATATTGGAATCGATTATGGGAAGCTACACACTTAATCCTGGGCAGCAATTTCGAATAGAATCTGATAAAGGTTATTGGTTTCCTGCATTTGTTGAACAAAGTTTATCACAGGACGCATCTTATGCAGATTTTACAGATGCAGAAAGATATATTAAGTATTCAATGACAATATCAGCAACAGGGTATATTATTGCACCTAATATTGATAGTGGAAAAACTGCTTTAAGATCATTTATAAGTTCACCTAAAGTAAACTTTGAAGTTTCTTCAGACTATGTTGAGTTAGATCCAAAATATGAAGGAATTCAGGATTCTAATGCTAATGCTAATGTATATGATGATTTGAGAACTGAAGACTGTGAAATACCTGCAGGTATGATAGGTGTTGATTCTTTGAGAAATGTTGAAGAGTTGCAAAAAATCGACAAAACAAAAGGATTTTCTTCTAGAGATAGAAATAAAAAATACGATTCAGATCTTGTAGGAATAAGAGGATCTGATTATAAAAAAGAAATAAAAACATTCGTTAGAGATAAAAATGGTGAACTTGTACCAATTATGGCAAAAACATCAAGCTCACAAGGTGAGACTTTATATGACGCTAGACTAGGAGAAGTTTTATTTAATATTTCTAACGAGGATTGATATTTCAATTTTTGTTACATATTTATTAAATGAATATATAAATTAGGAGTATATAGCTATGGCTGAACAGACATTTAAGTCTCCAGGGTTTTTCGAAAGAGAAATCGAAATAATTAATAGACCAACATTTAGAAACTACTCTACACCTTATGGATTAATTGGACCTACTAATAAAGGTCCCGCATTTGTACCAACAACAGTTACTTCAATGGTTGAGTTTGAAAGAAAATTTGGTTCACCAGAACTAAATAGAGATACAGGACACGCAGCATCAGAATTTTTCTTAAATAACGGCAAAGCTCTTACTGTATGTAGAGTATTAGGATCAGGTTTCAACAAAGACGGAAGCAAAGCAGGCTTTAAAGTATCTGGCAGCATAGGAAATGTTGGTAGTAGTCTAGATGCAAAAAGATCATATGGCGCAGTTCAATTTATTGTTGCTAATCATACAGTTGCATCTCAAGAACATACTACTTTAGGTATTTTAAATGATAGCGACTCAATAACACTTGATGCTGGCGCTGCTGATGGTAGTGGCTTTACAGATAGGCTTGCACAGTTAGTTAGAGCAATGATTTTTATGGAAAAAGATCATACTTTCTATATCACAGAACCTACAGCTAACATAACTAATGCTGTGACAGATGATGTTGCTACAGCAGCTAGCAGTAGATTTAAATTAATTATTGTTAAAAAAGATGACGCTGATGCAAAAATCAAAGAGTATTTGGTTTCATTAGATCCTGATGATGATGCTTATATTGCAAACGTATTAAATACTGACAAATTTAAACTTTCAGAGAAACTTCATTATTTATATGCAGATTTTCCTGTAGATAATCAAGTTGCTTCTGTTGGTAATCTTACAGTTGCTGTGCTAAGAGGTAATGATACACATATTAATAACTTTGGAAACTTTTCAAGTTCTTTTCAAACTCCTAAAACAACAATGTTTATTTCTCAACCTTATGGTGAAAGAGAATATGCGCTATTTAGATTTGAATCTCTAGATGATGGTGAATATGCTTCATCAAAATATAAAATAAGTATATCAGACTTAAGAGCATCAACAGATCCAAATTATAAATATGGAACATTTACAGTTCAGTTAAGAGATCTTTATGATTCTGACTTAAATCCAACTGTTTACGAATCTTATTCTAGAGTATCTTTAGATCCTCAAGCTGATAATTTCATTGCAAGAGTTATTGGCGATCAAAAAATCAAACTAAATCTAGCAACAGATGATGTTAACGAAAAAAGGCTTGTTAAAGAAGGTACATATAAAAACGTATCTGAAAGAATTAGAGTTGTAATATCAGATGATGTTTTAAATGGTGAAGCTCCAGATGATTCTCTTCCTTTTGGTTTTAAAGGAATTCAACAACTTAAAACAACTACTTCATTAATTGATGGAGCAACAACTGATGATTCTACAAAAAGTAATTTATCTGGATTGCAAGCTAGCCATAATATATTTGGTAATGGTAACGGAGTAAATGCTTTAGGCTTCGCTGTTATGCCTCCTTTACCTTATAGAATGAAGGTAACATTAGGAGACATGAGAAAAAGCGGTACATCTCCTAAGGCATACTTTCAGACTTATTTAGGACAAGTTTTGTTAAATGGTAATTCTGTTAATGAAGAATCTGTTAATTCTAATTTATACTGGGGTCTTAATACAAGTAGAGTAACAAATATTCATAACCCTAACAGCGCTAAAGAAACTGAAAAGAACATGCTTGTTAAGAACTTAACAAAGTTATTAGGAACAGAAACTACACTTCTTACAAGTGGAGAAGATTCTGATATGTTTAATAACAATAAGTTTTCTCTAGCAAAAGTAGGTTTAAAAGCAAGTACAGCAACAGATATTTCAGGTTCAGTAAGCGACGTATTTTTGGAAGCTGTTTATGTAAGAAATGCTGATATTTGGAAAACAGGAACTTCTGCAATATATGACACTACTACAGGTCAAATTCTTATGCATAAGACAGTTGATCCATTTTCAACAGAAGATGGAACAGCGGCCGCTGATGTTGATCGTTTAAGATTAAGTTTAGCTGGTTTATTAAAAGAGGATAAGACTAAGTTTAATAAGTATAATTCTATGGCTAAGTTTACTGCTCCTTTTTATGGTGGTTTTGATGGTGTTAATATTTTAGATAGAGACTCATATTATTTTACTGATAGAGCATCTTCTGTTGAATCAGGTGGGCATGCAGATAATTACACAAGTGGTTTATTAGATACAAGTACAGGAATGAGTGGTGTTGAATTAGAGAACAATGCAGTTGCTTCTTATAGAAACGCTGTAAGATTAATGTCAGATCCACTTGTTATTGATCATAAAGTTTTAGTTATTCCTGGAATTAGAGGAAAATTAGTTACAGACTTTGCTGCAAGAAGAGTTAAGGATTATGGTAAAGCTATTTACTTAATGGATATTCCTAACTATGATGAAAGTGGAGCTAGATTATATGTAGACTCAGCTGGAATATTATCTGGAACACCTGATCCTGATGAGACTTCTGTAAAGTTTGATTTAAGAGAAGTTAACAATAATTATGTTGCTTCATATTTCCCAGACGTTACAATAGTAGATAGTGGAGATTCACAAGAAGCAGCAGCAATTAATAATAGATTAGTACATGTACCATCTTCAGTAGCAGCTATAGGAGCTTTAGCTAAAACAGACCAATCACAACCTTGGTTTGCACCAGCTGGTTTTTCTAGAGGTGCACTTAATAGAGTAAGTTCTGTTGATGTAAGACTTAGTGCAAGTGATCGCGATGTTCTTTATGAAGCAAGAATTAATCCAATTGCAAGTTTCCCAAATAATCAATTTGTAATATTTGGTCAAAAAACAACTCAAATTGCTAGAACATCACTAGATAGAGTTAATGTAAGAAGACTTATGATTGAGATAAAGAGAGGAATTCAAAAAATTGCTTTGGGACTTTTATTCTCACAAAACGACCAACAAACAAGAAGTAGCTTTATATCACAAGCAAGTACAGTTCTTAATAGAATCCAAGCAGGTTCAGGTATCGAAGACTTCCGTGTTATTATGGACAATACAAACAATTCAGAAGCTGATGTTGAAAACAATAGATTGAATGGAAAAATAATCGTTGTACCGACTAGAGCAGTTGAATTCATAGCTATGGACTTTATCATCACAAATAGTGGTGTAGAATTCCCATCATAAGAATAGTTAATAAATAAAACAAGATTTAATATATAGGAGATTAATTAACATGGCTGGACAAAAACAAGGATCAGCAAGAGTAACGTTAAGAGAAATTGACTTGTCGCAAGTAGGAAGCACTGAAATTCTACCGCAAGGTGTTCCAGCTGCTATTGTTGGTACTTCAAAAAAAGGTCCTGCCTTTGTACCTAAAACTTTCGCAAATATGCAGCAATTTAGTGAAGTATTTGGTAGTATGACATCAAGAGGAAGACTAAACAATACTAACTTAATGGGACCATTAGCTTTGAATGAATGGATGAGAAACTCACAAGCTGGAACATTTTTACGTGTTTTAGGTGTTGGTGATGGTGACGCTTCAGCAACAAACTCAGGTTTTGTTGTTGGTAGTGAACAAGTTCAATCATCAAACGGAAAAGTTGCAAAAAATCCATTTGCAACAATTGATGAAGATAGAAAAACAAAAGCGTCTGAAAATGCAAGAACACATATTCTTGGCTGTTTCATGACAGATGTATTAGGGTCAACATTATTAAAAGATTCTGGACTACAAACTGCATCTGGATCTGGAGCAACTTTAGCTGAAGTTATTACAGTTGTTGGGAATAGTGTAGGTGATTCTTTCACTATATTTTTACCTAAGGAAGTAATACCAAGCGGAACATCAGATATTACGTTAACTATTAAAACTGTAGATGCAGTATCTGCAGGTAATGTAGAAAAAAACGTTATAGAAATAAAACATGATGCTACAGCAAATAATGTTGCATCACGAATTGCAAATGTTTTAATAAAAAATTCAACTTCACATAGTCAAGCTGAGTATAAATTTTCTGATTTATCTGGAATAAATCCTTCTCAAGTATTTAGTACAGTATTAAGCAATAACAAAGTAAATATTTCATTAGTTTCAACTGCTGTTGAAGGTGATTTTGTTAAGTTTACACAAACTGCTGGTAATACATCATTATTAGGTGCAGCTAGTAAAACACTAAAAGGCGCAAATCCATCTGCACCTGTTATTAGAGGCATCTTAATGGCACCTCAAGGTGTTAAACCTTCTTTAGAGGTAGTTAAGTTAGAAGACGCACACTATGTAATGACTGATGAACCTGGATTGATTCTAAAGAATGAAGTTAATGAAAGAGTATTTGGTGTTACAGTAAATACACATTTAGCAGGATATTCAATTGGTGAAGTTGATAGTGCAAATCAATCGTTTAAAGTTATTCTTAACGGATATGATCCTAGTAAAGAAAGTACAATCCAATCATCTAATAAAAACGTTTATACATGTTCTTTTGATCCACAGGCTGACAATTATTTTGCTAAAGTTCTGAATACAGATCCATCAAAGATTGAAGAACTTGGTCATTATTTGTACGCACATTGGGATATTGAAAAGACTGTTGCAATTCCTAGTAATAGTGGTTTGCTAAGAACGAATGCAGCAATTGCAGGTACAAGCTACTCTAACATGATTGGCTTTTTAGCAGCTCAACCATCAAGTGCAGCTACTAACTATGAAAACTTTAAAAGTAGATTTAAAACTGCTAAGACTCCTTGGATGGTATCACAATTCTATTCAAGTTCAAACAAAAGTACAAGACCTTCATTAAGTGCTGATAAAACATATGATTTATTTAAGCTTCATATATTAGATGATGGTGAAGTTGGTAATGACTTATATAGACTATTAGTATCAGACTTAAGACATGAAAACAACGACTTTGGATCTTTTACGTTAACACTTGAAAGATTTAGTTCAGATTCAGTTACAGGAACTCCAGTTATTTCTTGGAAGCAGTTAAATCTTGATCCAAGTCATAGAAACTATATTGGAAGAGTAATAGGTGATAAATATACTTATTATGATTTTGATGCTTCTAGTAATAGACAACGTCTTAGAACAAAAGGCACATATGAAGTTAAAAACAAATATGTTAGAGTTGAGTTATCTGATACTTTGAAGAGAGGTGATCAACCTATTGATGCATTACCTGCAGGATTTAAAGGTCATGGTTATTTGGATACAACAACTTTAGGCTTTACAGAACCAGCAGCAAGTGCTGAAGCACAATTAGTATACTCAGGTGCAAATAATGCTAAAATAGATAAACTAGCTACCGCTAAAGTTTTACCATTACAATATGTTGATTCTATTAGCAGAAAGATTGTAGGAACAACTTTAGAAGCTTCTAGCGAATTAGCTTGGGGTGTTAAGTTTGGAATTAAAAAGAATGTAGACTTAACTGATCCTAAAGAATTATCTGAAAATGAATTTAATAAATCAATTGCAAGTTGGGCAAAGTTCTTCCCAACAGCAATTTTCAAAGAAGGCGACAACGCTGATTCATTCCAAAAATCTTTCTTTAGCTTGGAAAAGATTTTAATTCCTACTTCTGGAATAGATGCAACAGATACAGTATCTATAACTTCATGGGATAACGCTGTATATAAGAGAGATACTTCTTTTGATCCAAGTGTAGGAAATGAAAGATTTGTAACAATATCTTCAGATGCTAAGGGTGGAAATGTTAAGTATCTTAAGTTCCGTTGTATGTTCCAAGGAGGTTTTGATGGTGTCAATATATTTGATAAAGAGAAATCAGAATTATCAGGTATTGCATCATCTAGAGAGGGTAGAGATGAAACTGGAGCAAGTAAGATAACAGGACCTACAGTGATGTCTTATAGAAAGGCTGTGGATGTATTAACTGATAAATCTGCTGCAGAGTTTCAATTAATAGCAATTCCTGGGCAAAGAACATCATCAGTAACTGATTATGCAATTACATCATGTGAAACAAGATTTGATGCTATGTTGATTTTGGATATTGATGAATATGATGAAAGTAATTCTGTTATTGAGAGTGCTGATGGTTTACCACATGTTTCTAACACTAGAAAGAAATTTGAAGATAGACTTTTAGATACATCTTTTGCTGCAGCTTATTTTCCTAACATATTGATTAGAAGAACATCAGATGGTGCACCTTTAGAAGTGCCACCTTCTGTTGCAATGATTGGTGTGATGAGTCGCAGTGATGCTCTTGAAGCACCTTGGTTTGCTCCTGCTGGTTTATCTAGAGGTACTTTGATTAATTCTATTGATTCAAAGGTGCAAATGAACAGAGACCTTCTAGATGATCTTTATGATGCTGATATAAATCCAATTTATGTTCCAGCGGGAAGACCTGGTGAAGTTTATGCATTTGGACAAAAAACGTTGTTGCAAAGTCAATCAGCGTTGGATAGAATTAATGTGAGAAGACTTTTGATTGATTTACGTAGAAAAGTTCGTAAAGTTGGTGAAAAACTACTATTTGAACCTAATCGTGCATCAACATTGGAAAGATTCTCTTCATTAGTAGAACCTATTATGCAAGACGTTCAAAGAAGAAGAGGTGTTGTTAGATATAAAGTTCAGATTGATACATCAACAACAACTCAAAATGATATCGAAAATAATACCATTCGTGGTAAGATTTTCCTTCAACCTACAAAATCTGTTGAATTTATTTCACTAGACTTTGTTGTAGCAAACACAATTGATTAATAATTAGATATATATTATAAAGATTTTAGGAGATTTTAAATGGCTGAGACGTTATCTGTTACAGAAATGATACCAAACAAGTTCGAACCAAAGCGCAAAAATCGATGGGTTTTCGCAATCGAAGGTATCGACGCTTTTCTTATGAAAACTGCTAGTAGACCATCATACAATACTAGCGAACAAGAATTAAACTTTATCAACTCAAAGAGATATGTTGCTGGTAAAACAACATTTGATACAATGAGTGTTACTTTACATGATCCAATTGCACCTTCAGGATCACAACAAGTCATGGAATGGATTCGTACACACTATGAATCAGTTTCAGGTCGTGCAGGATACGCTGATTTCTACAAAAGAGACTGTCAGCTAAAAATGTTAGACCCAGTTGGAACTGTTGTAGAATTATGGGACATTAAAGGTGCATTTATAACTACAGCAAACTTTGGTGACTTATCATATGATGATGATAGTACAGTTCAAGAAATATCATTAACATTAAGATATGATAACTGTGTATTGCAATATTAAAATTTACATTTAAATTCTTTTTGTTGTTTAACTATTTTAATTAATTAAATATATATTAATAATACTAAGCAACAAAAAGAGTAATTATGACAGATAATACCGTAAATATTGGCGGACCAGTACCACCTAGAAAAATATATCAAAACCCAGATGCTGAAGCAGAAACTTTAACAATAATCGGAACAGCATACAAAGGGCCAGCATTCGTACCACAACAAGTAGTTCAACAAGGCAATAGCAACGACATTAAGAATACTTTTGTAGGCATTTTTGGTGATAGCGAAAAAAATAGATATAGAAGTCTTAAAGATGAATATGACTATCATATAGACTCTCAAGGATTTGTTGCTTCTGAAAATTGGTTTCAAAACGGAGGAGACCAAGTATCATATACAAGAGTATTAGGTATTGGAACAGGTATTAAAGATGATGATGGTCTTTATATAGATAGTGGGTTTAACGTATCAAATTTAATATCTAGTGGTAGTATTAAAAGATCTGGAGATAACTTTTATTCAAACCCATATTCAGTAGCAGGAGGTCATAACGGATCGTTAAGTTTTTTAATTAAAAGATTTAAAGACAAAAAAGTTGATGAAAATACAATAGATGGATTTAAAAACTATCTATCAGAGCTAGGAATATCTGCAAATACAAAAAAACTAATAACAGATGTTATAATTTCGCCAAGTGGCGTTGTTCCCACGATACATGAAAGTTCAGCAACAAACTTACCTCAAGATGCATTTACAAAAGAAATAAATAGTTCAGAAGAATTTAATGCTATCTATAGAAATTTAAGATCTAAAGTATCATTGCTCAACTTTAGCGAAAGTACAGGATTGTATGGTAGTTATAAAGGTAAGACGCATCCAGATAGACTTTCTGACAGAATATATTTATACTTAAACGGTCTTGATAATAATAATATACATAATGTTGTAGAGATACCTGATGATTCAAATAGGTTTATTAAAAACAATAGATCATATAATGAAAATAAAACAAAAAATTATTTTAGCAATAGAATATTAGAAAAAGGTAATTTATTTTATTCAACATTTCAGAGTCTAAACTCTTTATCAATATCTGCTAGTGCTAATGATAATGATCATAATATAAATTTAATAACTACAATAAAACATTCAGAGATATCTAGTAATACAAACTTGCCTGATTATAATGACTTTACAGATAGATTTAGGACAGCAAAAACACCTTGGATAACATCACAGCCTGTAAATAGAACAAGCCTTGATAGTAATAGAGAGAAAATCCATGAAAACGTTTTAAAACTATTTAGAGTTCATTCAATTGACGATGGTGAGGTTGGAAATAGATTTAGGATTAAAATTCATCCAAAACAAATATTTAGTGAAAACGAAAGCAGATATTCAATATTTTCTCTATATGTATATGAATATTCAGCAACAAATAATACATATACTATTTTAGAGACTTATTCGAACTTAGACTTAAATCCAGACAGTGAAGACTTTATTGGGAGAAGAATTGGAACTCAATATCAGTACTACGACATTGAAAGAAAAAGAATTTATACAAAAGGTTTTTATCCTCTTATTAGTGATAATATAAGAATAGAATTACATGAGAAAGTAAATAACAAAACAATAAATACAAATTGTATACCTTCAGGATTTGAAGCTTATCCACATATTAGTTTTAATAAATTATCTTTTGAACATTATGATTCAATTGAATCAAACTTTTATAGTAGCTTAGGTAACATTGATCAAATGCCTGTTATTTATACTCCTAGTTATATTAATGACGATACTGATAAAGATTTTAAAAGTTACTGGGGACCATTATTTTTCAATGTTGTAGAAAGAAAAAAAGAAGTTATATCTAAAAATTTTAATAAAAATGGAACATCAACATTTGATGAATTTAGTCTTATAAAAAACAATTATGTTAAAGACGAAAGAAATAATATGTTTTCTCCTCACTTTTTTTATACCAAATACTTTCAATCAAACAATAATAATAGTAATAAAAACGTGTTGATAGAAGAAACTAATTGGAATAACTCCTTTTTTCATTTAGAAAAAATAATATATCCTGTAATTAAAGATACAAATACTAATTTAATTAAAAATGATTTTACTGAGGCTTTATATAAACGATCAGGTACAGCTATAACAAGTAGCTATTTACCTAATGATCTTCATGATTACTATTCTTTTTTAAATATAGATGATGTTTTGAATGAAGAAAAAAACGATAATTACAAAGTAGATTCTAGATTTCTTACTTTTGACTTATTTACTTATGGTGGCTATGATGGAACTAATATTCTCGATTATGATAAAAAGTCTTTAAATAATAATGCAATTGTTAGAGAAAGTTTTAGGGAAAACAAATCAATAACAAAGACTTCTTATGAAAAGTGTATAGAGTTAAGTACAAAGTATGAAAATTGTTTAGGCGATATACTCATATTACCCGGCATTAAAGAAGAAAGTTTAGTTAAAAAGTGTTTAAAAGACATACAAGAAGAAAATAGACTGATTTTTTGCTCAGACATTTCAGGTTTGACTACAACAAATGAAATATTAGGAAGTTACTATAAAACTGTAAATGAAGTTGGTATAAATAGAAATTCATCACTTATAAAAGATATAGAAGAAGATTCAGAAGGCATTAGAACAAATCCCTATAGAGAGTTAGTAAAAACAAATTTTTCAAATTTTAGCTTGTTTGACAGAACTAATTTTGACAGTAAATCTTTCGTTCCTTTGTTAGGTGATGTAATAGATGAGAGTAGAAAAATAGTTCTATGCCCTACGATATATACAACAGGATTAATGGCAAAAACAATATCTGAAAATATAAATGATATTGATTTGCAATACAATATTGGATCTGAGTTATTAGATGATGAAAATTTTAAATCTTCAAATGAAAAATTTATAATAAATGAAAAAAGGTTCAAAGACAATGGATTAAACATTATCTTTGAAGATAATTCTACTTTAGAAGGTACACCTATAAAGTTAATGACGTATAACACTACATTTGGTATAAGAAGTTCTGTATATAGACAAGCTTCAACAGCTAGAATTTTAAATTACATTAAGAAAAAAATTGAGTTTTTATTAATATTAGGTCCAAACAGTGTGCTATTTAATTCAGCATCACAGATTTCTAATATATATCAAAACGTTAAATATTCTCTTGATAGTCTTATGACTTCTATTAAAGATGAAGGCATTATATCAAACTATAGTGTATCAATACCTCAAGATGACTATGCAAGTAATAATTCAGATATAGTAGAGAACTTATTAAGTGGTAAGATATATATTCAATTAAGTGATACAAACAACAAGGATGCAGACTTTACAACAATAACATTAGGTGAGTTAGATAAAGAAATAAAGTCGTTTACAAACTTGTTAGATTCTATTAAAATATTAAGCGTAAACTAGTTTAAGGAGAAATAATAATTTATGAGTAATTCGCTAGACAACCCAATTGACCACAGTACTTTGGAAAGTGGTCCAATTAAAACAAGTAATGTAATGAAAGATGAATTTGGTTTTGAAATACCTATTGAAAGTGTTCCACTACCATCTAGAGGAATAATTTATAGTCCTGAAAGTGGTTTATATGATAATGATACTTTAGATATCTCACCTATGACTGCAAAAGAAGAAGATATTTTAACATCAAGAGCATATATTAAAAATGGAACAGTATTAACACAGCTTATTAGATCTTGTCTAGTTAATAAGTCTATCAATCCAGATGATTTAATTAGTGGTGATAGAAATGCTTTATTAGTTTCTCTTAGAATAACTGGTTATGGCGCAGATTATGATGTAGAACTTGACTGTCCAGCATGTGGTGCTTTATGCAAACCAACTTTTGATTTATCAAGTCTAGAGATAAAAAGATTGTCTGTTGACCCTATTGAACCAGGAAATAATCTATTTCAGATTCAGCTACCTGTTACAAAAAAGAATGTAAAAGTAAAGTTCTTAAATGGTCATGATGAAAGAGAAATGATGATAATTGCTGAACGTAAAAAGAAGTCTGGTATTTCTAGAGACAGTACCATTACAGATAGATTAGTTAGGTCTATTACGGAAATAGAAGGAATAACTGACAAAAACAAAATTAGATTGTTTGTAAATAAAATGCCTGCTAGAGATTCTCTTTCTTTAAGAAGATTTCTTGATAAGCACGAACCAGGCGTTAAAATGAAGTCTTGGATGACATGCAACACTTGTCATGAAGAAAGTGAGGTTTCAATCCCTATGGGTGCCTCATTTTTTTGGCCTGACACCGAATAATTTTGACGTTGTTTTAGAACAAATATATATATTAGTTTATCATATAGGCTTTTCTTATAAAGATGCTTATAATTTACCTGTGTGGAAAAGAGAGTGGTTTTTAAATAAATTCTTACATGACATGAAAGTTTCAAGTGAAGCTAATAATAATGGAAGTCATGCACCTTCACGAAAAAGTTCTAGAGGTAATAAAATATTCTCAAAGGCTTTTTAGTTAATATATAATTATATTTATAGATTAATATCGGAGAAAAAAATGAATGCTTCAAATAAACAAAGAGAACTTAAACTTCATATAATGGCAGCAAATCATATTATAGGTAAAAAAAGTGTAGTTCAAGAATCTAGTGACATAAAAAGTAAAACATACATTAAACTAGTTAACAAATGTAAAGAATTAAAAGAAGCTTTAGATAATAATACAGATATAGAGAGCATTGGTAAGTTATTAGATGAAAAAAGATGTTTATCAATTGACTTTGAAAATCTTACTGGAATAAAGTGGAGACTATAATAAATGTCTGTTGATAAAACTGTTAATGTTGAACAGGTAAATAGTCAAACTGATTCAATCAATAGTCTTACAAAATCAATTGACAAACTTTTTGGATCAGTAAATAAATTATCTAAGTCTTACGAAAGTCAATCTTCGATTTTAAATAATTATAGCAGTTCATTTCAGCAAAGCGCAAATGCAATGTCAAACTTTAATGATATGTCTGATTTAAGCATAAACAGCATTTCAAGTTTAGATGATGCAACAAAGGATTTAAGTGATACAATTGGTAGTCAATTAACATCTAGTTTAGAAGATGCTTCAAAAAAATTAAAAAGCACGCGCGAAAGTTTTCAAAAATTTGAAGAAAATATGAAGAAGTCAAGTGATGTTCTTAGCATTTTCACTCAGCCACTAAGTAAGATTACTGCTTTAATTCCTGGGCTTAACAAAGCTTTTAAGTCTATTGGTGGGTTTACAAAGTCAAGCTACTCTTTATATAAGTCAGTTAGTTTAACAACAGATACATTTGGAAAATTTGCTTTAGTGTCTAAGGGTATCGGTGCAGTTCTAGGTGGTGTTGTAGGTGCAGGTTTAGGTGTTGTAAGTTTTGCATTTAATGCTGTTACAAAAGCAGCTGGGTTTGCGCTTAGTGCTGTTAGCGGATTTGCTTCTTTTGCAATGAATGTATTTAAAGGAATAAAAGATGTTGCTTTTGGTTTTGTAAAAACTATAATGACAATTCCCTTGCAAATAGCAAAGGTATCAGCAGAAGTTGGTAATAAATTAAGAAAAATAATTGTAGAACAAATTGGGAACGCAAGTGAAGATTCAAAAAAGCTATTTGACCATTCTTCAGAGTTAGGTAAAACTATTGCTAGTGTAAGTTTGCAAACAATAGGCTTGATAGGCGCATTTACTCAAACAAATAGCGAAGCAACTAGACTATTTGGTACTTTTGAAAACTATCAGAAAAAACAATATGAAGCTGTTGATAGTTTAGGTCAGTTCGCAGATCTGTATGGCGCACAGTTAGCTAGAGGAACAAAGGAAGCTTATTATTTTGAGCAAGCTCAGCAGGCTTTAAGTTTAACTGCTACAGATAACTTATATCTTGTAACAGAAGCTGCTAAAAATGGTGAGGCTGTATACTCTACTATAGAAAGAAGAAGATTTGCTCTTGAAAGTGTAAGTAAAGAGTTTGATTTAGACAGGAAAAGACTTTCTACTAACTTTAATAAATTAAGAGTAGACATTACAAACTTTGGACATTTGTCAGATAACGAGCTTTATAAAGTAACAGCAAGAGCAACTGAGTTAGGCCTTGAAGTTAAAGGATTAACAAGTATATTTAGTAAGTTTGATACATTTGAAGGTGCAGCAACCTCAGCAGCACAATTATCTCAAATGTTTGGTATGAATGTTGATGCTTTAGACTTGATTAGAGCCAAAGATCCTATGGAAATTGTTGATATGTTTAGAGAAGCAATGTTTCAAACTGGAAGAAGCTTTGATGACATGAATCGACATGAAAAGTCTTTACTTGCATCTCAAACAGGAATGTCTGCAGAACAGCTTAAAATTGCTATGAACTTTAGAACTATGGGTAAGTCAGCTGAAGAAACTAGAGCAGCAATGGCTGCAGCTACTCCTGAAGGTAAACAAATAAAAGCAATTAAAGAAATGTCAGGGGTTATAAAATCTTTTAAGAAAACTTTAGAGTTTAACAACTTATTTGATTCGATAAAGCATGGCTTTGACAATATGATTATAAGAAATGCAAAACTCAGAAAAGCTTTCATGGGAATGAGTTTAGGTTATGAAGGAATAGCAAACTTCATAACAGGATTATCAAAAAACAAAGATGTAACAGGCGCATTAGAGGCTTTAGCAGGTGTTGTAAGACAAATTACAACAATTCTTACAGGTCCTGATATGAAAAAAGCAATAACTACAGGTATAAAGTTTATATCTAATGCAATACAGTATATAATGTTTGAATATAATCGACTTGCAAACAATACTGATATTAATGAATTTGGAACAAAGCTAGAAGGCAATATTAGAAGTCTATTTGGACCAAAGAGTGTTTTATATAAAATTGCTGATTCACTTTGGAAAGTAGGCAAAAAAATTGCTAAGGGAATTATTTTTGGATTTTTACTTGTATTTCCAGATATTGCATCAAGTCTTTTTGATACTTTTAGAAATGCAATTACATCAATATCAAGAATGTTAAAAGGTGACGAAAGTACTAAAGGATTTAAAAAATGGGTAATGAGTTTATTTGGAAGTTCAGAAAAAGAAGCAAATAAAATAGCAGGAGAATGGTCGAATTTATTTACTAAAATAAAAGATGAGTGGAACAAAGATGGAGGAATATTTGATCTCGATACAGGTCCGTTTGCTACTATGTTTGATTACTTAACTAATAAGTTAAAGAGTGTAGGACTTCCTATAGGTGCAGCAATAGGTGATGCTATTACAAAATCAATAGCGTCAAATTTTCCAAAACTTGCAAGTTTTTTTGGTATGAGTGATGATGATATTGAAAAGTATAATAGAAAACAAGGGAAAACACTTCTAACTGACGCTAGAAGTAAAGTAGGTAAAAAAGGTGGCGTAAAAGGATTAGAAGAAGCAACTGGTAAATTAGAAAAGAAAGTTTTTCATCATGACGTTTTTGACGATGATTGGACATCATCTGCAACAAAAAGTATGGTAAAGGGTGCCTTGGATAATTCAGCCTTACAACAATCAAATCAACTACTTTTAGCAGCAAAAGAAGCTGAGATGGCTGCAAAATATAAAGATGTAAATAGTGCTGATATAGTAAGTAAATTGAAAAAAGAGCAGACTGAGGAATGGTTTGGCAATATTGAAGAAGATAATATTAGTGGATATATTGAAAAAGCTGCAGCAAATCAAGGTGAAATGACAACAGATCAATTGCATAGATTTAGAAAAGATATGAAACAGCTTCTTTTATTGAGATTTAAGGAAAGTATGTATTCTGAAGGAAGTCGTGGATATGAAAAAAATAGAGACTTTGCTGAACATTTCTTGGGTGCAATTAACGATTACAAGCCTAAAGACAAAACAGGATCAATATTTAACTATAACAAGTCACAGGGTGAAATTAATGAATCAGCTGCTTCTTTACAAAGTTTGAAAATGGGTGAATCAAACGCAAAATATTCTCAAAATTATAAAAGCAACATTAAAGCAAGAGACCAAATTGATTCAATACGTAATCAACTTATAGAAAAAGCACTTTCTGATGGTAAAGTAACTACTCAAGAGTTACAAGCAATTAGAGAATTAATTACTGCTTTTAAAAATGGTACTCAAAAATCTGTAGAGCTAACATTAAATGATGAAGTTATAGCCACATCATTCATAAACTTATTGGGTGATCCTAATATGAATGCAAATCTTCAAAATACTATACAATCTCTAAGCGCAAACAATGGCGTTGCTTTACAACCTGCTAATGGTAATTCACGGACTAATAGACAAGCTGCAAATGACAAGTAACCAAGCTGCAACAGAAAGATAATAAAATGAAAGTAATAGATATAGACCCAAAGAAGAATACAGATGGCGCAAAGATTATAGAAATGATGTCTGTTATAATTTCTAAGAAAATGAATATGGAATATGATATAGTTTATAAAATGTTAAACAGCAGTGTAGAAAATAGGTTAGAAGTATTAGCTAAAAACATTTCAGATAATAAGTATAATGGTAATATATCATCAAAACTTAAAGATATGAATTTAGAAGATATATTAGACAAGTCAATTAAGGACTAAAATAATGAAAAAGTATGTTCTATTAAAAAATGGTGATGTTAAAGTTGTTACTTTTGATGATGATGGTCAGGTTGAAGACGAAAAAGGTAAAGACATATCAGCAAAGCTTGCTAGTAAGCAAGTAAGAGACAGTATCTATGATAACTCAGAAAAGTCTATAATAAAACAAGATTCTTCTTTTGGAAACAATAACGAAACAATAGAAACATACAGTAACCTTTACAAAAATGAGTCTATATACGCAACTGAATTTGAAATGCTCACAGGATACAGACTAGGTGGATCTAGAAAAGAAAAGTTTGACGTTCAAGAAATATTTAGTTTTTTAGGTGACATTATAGCTGATATTGCTTTTATAGAGACAATTGTAGAAGTTAATAAAATATTGCAAGGTGAAAATAACGTAGAAGAGAATTACAGCTTTAGATTTGGAAACTATACAATACCTTCTTTAGACATAATTTCAGAATATATTTTCAAAGTATTAAATTATCCAAAAGAAAAAGTTTCTTTAACCGAAAGATTTGTTTCTTTTTTTGCTGGATTTAATTTGTGGTTAAAACCTGATAATATATTGGATTTAGATGAGCTATTAAAAGAAGTATCTGGTGGTTTAGGTAGTGAATTTAATAGTTTATATGATTTAGTTCCTAAAGTAGCTTTTAAAGTACCTTTACTTGATATTGCATTATCAATTGCTATACTAGGAATTGAAAACTTAATTACATTTTCAAACTCACAAGACAAAAGAATGAAGTTACTATTTAATAAATTTAAAATGGAAAGAGAATGGAAAAATAATTATCTTTATAAATCCAAAGGGAAAGGCACATTATCAAAAGATTTAGATCTACCAAAGATTGAAGATAATGTAAACTTAGTTGAACTAGATTATTACTTTTTTAGATTTTATATTGAAAGAATTCATGTAGGTTCTAAACTAGTAAAGTATCAATTAAAAAGAAAGACACCTTTACCTTTAAGGACAAAAGAGTCACCTTTTACAAGAGTAGGTAGTAGTAGATTTCAAAATATATTAAAACACGAGATAAATAGTGATAAAAAATATAATTGGAGTTCTGAAAATACAAAAACAAACGGTAAGATTCATGAACAGTCAACAAGACTAAGATCTCTACCACAAGGATTGATGTTACATGATGATATAATTGAAACAATAATTTTAAATTCTAATTTAAACGAAAAAGACTCAGTTTTATCAATAGGTGATGACTTATTACAAAACTTTTATAAAGCAAAAGATAAAGAAAAAAGATTACCTTCAAAATTAGTTCAAGAAATAGAAAACACATTAGAAGCTGAGTATATGCCTTTTTATTTGCATGACGTAAGAACAAATGAAATAATATCAATGCATGCTTTTATAGATAACATAGCAGACTCATTTAGCCCAGAATATACAACAACTTCAGGCTTTGGTAGGATAGATGATGTTAGATCATATGTTAAAACAAATAGACAAATAAACTTAACTTTTAAAATTGTTTCAACTTCTCAAAGTGATCATGACTTAATGTGGTATCAAGTCAACAAAATTGTTTCAATGGTTTACCCACAATGGTCAGATGCTTTCCCAGCATTTAAAACAGATGATAATGACAATAAAACTTTTGCAAATTTTAAGTATCCATTTTCTCAAGTTCCAACTTCTTCACCACTTGTAAGACTTAGAGTAGGTGATGTTATAAAGTCAAACTATAGCAGAACAAGTCTTTCAAGATTACATGGACTTACAAGTTTTGCTAATCCTAATAAAATGACTAAAAACGTCAAGATAAACAATAAAAAAACAGAAGTTACAGATAAAAGTATAGTGTTTGAAAAAGGATCCGATGAGCATATACTTTTGCCCGGCATGTACAGAGATAATGCGTTTTCTGGAGAAAATTTTTTAGACTCTGTATCAGACTTTGATATGGGATATTTTAATATTAAAAAGCCTGTTAAAGTTAAAAATATAGGTAGTTCATTTTCAATAGGTAAAAGCTTTGTTTCTAAAGTAAAAGTTATTGAAGAAAATCACCCAGCAAAAGATAAGGTGCTAACTGTTGATGTAAGAAGTATTATTAATAAAAAAAGTATGTATAAATTAGAGCAAGAAGATACAACCTCGACAACCACTGATGTTATCCCAAAGCCTAAAAAAGATATAAAAATGGATAATATGTCTTTGGGTGATACTAATAAGATAATGAGTCCTGTTGATAGTGAGGGTAGACAAAACAATCCAATAACAAAAGCTTATGAGAGTGGTATGAGTAGAGGTTTAGCAGGATTTATAACAAATTTAGATATAAGTTATAACGAGTTTACTTGGGAAACAAGCAGAGTAGGATCTAAAGCACCAATGATGGTTTCTGTTACAATGGCATTTGCTCCAATACATGATATACCGCCAGGTTTAGATCATAATGGAATGATGAGAGCACCAATATATAATGTTGGAAGAATAAACAACGAAATTTTTGGTGATCCGCATGATGGAGACAATGGATTAAATTCAGGGCGTAGAGAAACTTTAAAATATCTTAAAAAGTTTATTAAGGAGTAATCAATGGCTGTAATTAATAGATATGATAGCTTTGGAAATAGTATTGCTAATAAAATATATTTTGCAAGACAAAACAACCAAATAGACACAAAAGTTGTTGTAACTGAATCTTCAAAAAGACTTGATCATTATGCATATGAGGAGTACGATGAAGGATTAAATTGGTGGATAATCGCAGCTGCAAGTGGTATAGGATGGTGGCTTCAAGTACCTCCTGGAACAGTTCTATATATTCCAACAGACTTACAACAAATCGAAAACTTAAAATAAAAAAAGTAGATTAAATAATGAGTAAAAATTCAATTTCAGCTTTAAGAGCTAGTAAAGTAAGTAAATTTTTAAATATTCTATCTGAATCTGATACAGTAAAACATTTAAATAGACAAAAAGAATCAGGCACTAGCTCTGATGAAATTACAAGTAGCGCAGCTGATGCAATATCTGATATGTTTCAATCGATTTCAAGAGAAGCAATGACAACATATGAGATTCTAAAGCATATGCATGAAAACTACACTGATGCAGATATAAAAAAAGTCTCAGATAAAATAAAAATCTTGCATAGCTCTTTAACTTATGACATAACAACAAAACCAAAAACAACACCAAAATCAGAAGTCGGCAATCCAACAAATGCAAACTCTCCTTTTATTTTAAAACAAAACGATAAATACTTTGGAAGATTTAATTCAAAGTATAGAAAAGACGTAATGGGAATAAATAGTCCTGATCCTGATGTTGTTGTAGGTATTGAAGCTTTTGGTCAGTTTAACAAAGACAATAAAGCAAAAAACACACAAGATAAAAAGATGATAAGTGTGAATAGTAAACCAAAAAGCCCTAATCCAATTGCACCAGGATTATCAATTATATTGCATAACGATGCTAATTTTAGATGTGGATCAAGAAATGCTTTGGAACTTGCTACTTTTTGGAATATACTAAGTAATATTGAGATGAGTAAATGCTATCCATTCTTAAATGCAACTTTTTCTTTACCTAAGATATTAAGACAAAAGAGTTCAGTTACTTCATTTAAAACAAGCACAATAAATCAATTTATTGACGGTACTTTAGTGCCAGAAAACAAAACTGATACTTATGATTTTTTTGAAGCGTCTATAGGAAAAACCTTAAATAATAAAAGTAAAAAGAGAGAGACTGAATTGGGTGTTGATGCAAACTTTTCTATTTTTACTTCTCCTCAAACTTTAAACAATTTCAATGAAAATTCTGGACATTTAGAAAATTTTATGTCTAAAGAGGGAAATTCTTTTAAAAGTTCTATAAAAAATAGAATAACTACACCTCATGACTTAACTAGACCTTTTATGACTATTAAATCGTTTGATATAGATGTAGCACCTTCGCAAGGTCTTATGTCATTTAAGACTGGAAGACTTAGTCTTGTTTTACATGATAGAACAAGAATGGGAGATATTGCACCTTTTATTAAACCTGATCTGTTTGGATCGTTTGGTGCTGAGATTACTATTGAGTATGGTTGGTCACATATAGATGTTGGTGATAATAAAACTAGCGATAATAAAAATTATATTGCTGAATTTTTAAATGATTCTAGAGTTGTTGAAAAATATATTATTACAAACTCTTCGTTTAGAATAGACAAAGCAGGACTTGTAAATATTGACTTAGCAATAGCTATGAGAGGCCCACTAGATATTAGACAAGCATTTATAGAAGGTAATTCTTCAAAAAAAGTGTCATCAAATCAAATTAAACTTGATTTAAACAATTTACAAGGTAATTTGATTAAATTACAACGAGAGTGCATAAGATTTAATAACGATGATGCAGCCAATAATCCAGAAAACAAATCAGTTATAATTAACGGACTTAATGATTCACTTTTAAATTTTATTAAAAAAACAGCTTTAGATAGCTTTACTATTAAAGTATATAAAAAGGATAAAGCTTTTAATAAAGCTATAAAAGATTTTGTTAATCTAGAGGGAAAAAAACTTAATAAAAAATTTAACAAAATAAATAATGATGATTCTGAAAATGATTTGTTTAAGTTTTCTAGTGGTCAGGAAAAATCTTTAATAAATAATGATGGTATAAACAGCGTAAAAAAAGAAGTTATTAAAAGTATAAAATCATTACAAGCTTCAATTATTGGACATATTGTTAGTCTAAGAGGCAATAAAAAAGATAGAGAAGACATTTTTAATGATCTTCATTTCAATGTTGAGATTGATGCTTTTTTTGATAAAAACTGGTATGTATCAAGAACTGGCAAGAAAAATGCAACAGGTAAAGACAAGAATAAAGCTCTAAAAGAATTAAAAGAAGGCACAACTTTTGATGGATATATTACTTTTGGTTCTATAATAAATAAAATAGTAGCGACGCACTTGACAAATTTAGGTAAGTTTGATGAAACTCAAGTAATTTTTTATACTGCTAATGAATTTTGTGGAGAGATGTCTTCTAGAAATATTGCTTCTTTTCTTATAAGTAAGGAAGAATATAAATTATTTTTAAATGATATTTTTACAAATAAGAACAGATATACTATCGAGTCTTTTCTTGGGTTAGTAATTAAAGAGTTTATAGAAGATAAAAGTCAAATAATGTATGGCTTTAGTGACTTATTTAAAAAGAAGGACACAAATTCATATAAAAAAGTGCCTATTGAAAAAAAGACAGAAGATTTTAAGGAAAAAGTAGACGCTAGATTGAAAGAAATATATGCAGCGCAGGCTGGAGGTAAAAAACTAAATAAAAGTTTTGATTTTAAAATGCCAAGAGTAGGATTTACTTTTGACACGTTGACTTCAAAAGAAGATAATTATAATAGAGTAATTAGTAGATTATCTATTTATGATAAAAACGATAATCCTTTTGGTTCATTAAACAGTATTATGAAAGAGTTAAATGCTTCTGAGGGTGTTTTAAAATTAAACAATGAACTAACAAAGCTCAGGAAAGAACACGCAAGTAAAAGTGGAAGTAGTTTGCCATATGAATTTTATGAAAAAAGTCAAAAAATAATTGAAAAATTTACTCCTAATTTTATAGAAGAAGATCCAAACAATAAAGGTGTATATATTATAAAAAACTCATCAAATGGAGTTGCTAGTTTAAAAAACAAGTTTAAAGAAATGATGCCTTCAATAACATATGGATCTCAAAATTCTGGTATAATAGATGCTTCTTTGACTACAGTTAATGAATCAAAAATGAATACAGTGTTTCTTACTAGACCTGATCGTAATAAGGTTATTAGCAATGTCTTAACTTCTTTTGACAAAGACTTACCTTTAAGAGTATTGCCATCCCAGGCTTCTATTACAATGTTTGGATGTCCTTACTTAAACTTTGCACAATTTATTTACTTAGACTTTGAAACAGGAACAACAATTGACAATACTTATAGCGTCGCTAGTCTTAAACATAGCATAACACCCGGGTCTTTTAAAACAACAGCAACACTTACTTATGGAGATGTTTATGGAAAATATGAAGTTGCACAAGGTATTATATCAGATGTGATAAAAAGAATAGATGATATAGAGGAACCTAAAACAGTTGAAATTGGCAATAATGATAGCACAAAAGTTAAAGTTGCAAGCAATAATAGTAGTATTAAAAAGACTATTGTTATAAGGAAAATTAAAAGAGAAGATGTTTTTGACAAAGAATTAAGTATCTTCTTGTTTTCGTTAGCAAAAGAATATAAATTTAATTTTAACGTAAACTTTAAAAACAGCAATAAAAACAAAATACATTTTGAAATTGACAACAATAAAGGTAGAAAAATAGCAGCAAAGTCTAGCCTTAATAATATCAACTCAAATATTGAAATTACCAGCGAAAGTTCTGTTACAAAATTTGACTTTAAATACGATGCTTTTATATTTAAAAATTTTAGTAATACAGAAAAACTAACAGAAATACCTTTTGTAATAAAGTCTTATGAGATAAACAAGAAAAATAAATTGTTTGCTATTGATCTTTTGCAAACTGAAAAAAATGAAAGTATTCTTACAAATATCTTTAGTCATAACTTCTTTTTAAAATTTAAAAATATTCCAACATCTATAATAGGAAGTTGTTCAGGCTCAACTTTAGAAATAGACGCTTTTTATATTGATTTTACTTCTAATAAACATAAAAAAGTTTTAGAAATAGAAAATGGTACAGAAATTAATTTTCTTGGTAGCATTTTTCCTCTTATAAATCCAGACATAGATACGATTGCAAATCCTCCTATAATAAGTTATTATATAACAAGAGAAATAGAAGTAGTAAACAAATTATATTTTGTAACTGTAGAGGTTTCACAAGATAAAGATATTGTTGATCAATTAAAATCAAAATATGAGTCAAGAATTGTAATTAATAATATTAGTTTAAACGATTTAAGTAGAAAATATGTTAATGATATTAAAAAACTTCCTGATGATTTAACGAAAGTTGTTAAAGATACGTTTTATAGTAAACACAGTGACAAACCAGAAGAAGAAAAATTTAAAATTTATATCCCAGTCAGTATAATAACAAATTTATTTTTTCAAAATATATTTGAAGTTATAAATTAAAATTAATTGTGTAAAAATAAAAAAATGTATATATTATATTTTTATGAAAGATGAATATAAATTATATAATATAGAAGATATAAATAAGTATGATAAATTCTTTAGTATGTTTAGTAATAAATTATCTATAGAAGTAATATTAGAAGTTTTACCTGAATTTTACAAAAAAGAATTTATTAAAGATTTAGAAATTTGTGATTCTAAGCTATTAGAATTAGATAAATACTTTAATTATTTAGACATTTTCTCAAAAAAACAAAAAATATTTAGTAATTTAAATAGAGCTAAGATTAATAAAATATCTTATAAAGTATTTAAAGAGCTAGAAAAAAACGAAACACTACAATCAAATCTTAATAGCTTTAAGCCTATTAGAGGTTATGCAGAAGTTGTATCATATGAACAAATAAAAACAATTTCAGGACGATTGATAAATAAAACTTCAAGTCCTAAGATATTGACATTACCTGTAAGACATAGAAAGATATTTGAATCTAGATGGACTCAAGAAGGTGACTTATTACAAATTGATTTTAAGTCTCTTGAACCTAGAGTTATAAGAAAGATAAATGGAAAAGATGCAGGTGATGATATCTATATGGATATTGCTGATGGTTTAGACTTTAAAGTTGATCGTCTTATTATTAAAAGAGCAATCATATCAATACTATACGGAAGCAACTCTCAAATAGACGGCTTAAGTAAAGAAAGAAGTGATATCGTATTAAATGCAACAAAAGAATATTTTGATATTAAAGCAACATTGCAAAAGGCATCAAAAGAATACGACGTTGATTGCAGAAGCAATTTCTATGGAAGACCTATATGGAATATCAAAGAAACAAAAGAAAACAAAATCGTAAACAACTACATACAATCTACAGCTGTTGATGTGGCATTATTATACTTCTCAGAATTATGTGATAAATTAGATCTTGATTTATGCAAACCGCTTTTTATAATTCACGATGCTTTGGTATGTGACGTACATAAAAGCTATAAAGAAGAATTCTCAAAAATTGTAAATGAAGGTTATAACTGTAACAAACTAGGAAACTTTCCTGTTGAAATAACTAATGTATTGGAGTCAATATATGAATAAACTAATTGAAAGAGATGTAGAATCTCTTTGGAATAAATATGAAAAGCTACTTTCAGTCTTAAACGATGAAGGAGTTAATAAACTAATTGAAGATCATGGACAAAGAATTATAGAATGTTCATACTCACAAAAAATATCAGAACCTTACTGTGGAATCGGTGGTCTTGTAGCTTACAGTCTAGACTTAGCAAAAAATGCGAAAGTATTATCACAAACATTAAAATATGATATTACAGCGCACTCTATTATAAAATGTGCTTTACTATCTGAAGTTGGTAGAATTGGTACAGAGCATATTAGTAGATTTATACTTTCAACTTCAGACTGGCACAAAGAAAAATTAGGAATGTATTTTGATTGGAATGAATCATGTCCAAAATATAATGTATATCATATGTCTTTGTGGTACATTCAAAAATATAAAATTCATCTTTCTTGGGAAGAGTGGCAAACAATTATGCTAATGACTTCGCAGTCTTCTGAAGATTCAAAGTTTTATGGCAATCATAAATCAAATCTTTCTTTATTACTTTCTATTTCTAAAGATATAGTGATTAAAAAAGAAAAAGATGTTATTGATGGTGTAGATAGGATTCCTTTTTAATATTTATATAAAAAGGAGTCAACATGAATGAAAATGATTTATATTATCTTGTTTTAGAATCACTAATAGAAGAAGCAGAGCTTAATGAATTCAGCACAATGGGTGGAGGTGCTGTGGGTGGAGTATCAGTACCTTTAGGCGCTGGACCAAGTGGAAAAGTTATTTATAGAGACGGAAACGATAAAAGTGATTCTGCATACAAAGAAAAACCAGGAAATAACAAGAAGAAGAAAAAGAGTAGAAAGAAAAAAACTTACAATAAGTCAGTTCAGCATTACTTAAAAAATGGTGGTGAGAAGACAAGAAAAAGATCATTTAAATAAAAAATTAAAATTATAAAAAATGTGTAAATATTAAAACAATAAATTATAATTCAAATGTATTAAACAAATACAAATTAAAAAATGCCAAATTAAAAATTAAATATTCGGAAAGGAATAACATGGCTATAGATTTAAGTGCAATTCGAAAAAAGTTAAACCAATTAAGTGGACAAAACAATAAGAAAAATGTATTATGGAGACCTGAAGAAGGTTCTGAAACAACAGTAAGACTTTTAGCATATCCTGATAATGATGGACAACCCTTTAAAGAGATGATGTTTTACTACAATATCGGAAATAACCCGGGTTTGCTATCACCATACCAATTTGGAAAAGCTGATCCTATTCAAGAGCTTATTACGAAACTTCGCGATGAAGGTTCAAAGGAAAGTTATGAATTAGCTAAAAAGCTTTATCCTAAGATGAGATGTTATGCTCCAGTTATTGTTAGAGGTGAAGAAGATAAGGGCGTAAGATTATGGGCTTTTGGGAAGCAACTATATCAAACGTTTTTAAACTTTATGCTTGACGAAGACTATGGTGACATTACTGATCCTATGGAAGGAAGAGATATTCGTGTAGTATGTACAAAAACTCCTGGTCGTATGTGGGCAACAACTGAAGTAAGACCTCGAGGTAAAGATACACCTTTATCTGAAAATCAAGGACAAGTTAAAAAATGGCTTGACAATATTCCTGATGTCAACGATTTATACACGCTTAAGTCTTACGAAGAATTAGAGAATATCGTAAATGAATGGCTCAATGGTGATGAAGAAGAAAGTAAAGAATCATCTCGAGGTTGGGGAAATAGTGAAAGTAAGAGTGAAAGCAACAGTAGCAGTAGCAGTGATGATTCACCAGATGCTATTAATAGCAAATACAAGTCTCTTGATGATGCATTTGCTGATCTTGACTCGCTATAATAAAGAATCTTTATAGATTTATTTTTACTGGACAAATCCAGAATTTCTGTATTCCTAACATAACAAGAAGGATTAAATGTCAAAATCAAAAAAACAAAAAGAAAATCTTGATGATTTTACATCAGATCTAATAAAGTCTCTCAACAAAGAAAGAGGGACAAGAGTAGCTTATAATTTAAGTTGTGATGAGTCACCAACACATGTTAATAGATGGATAAGTACTGGATCAAAGCAGCTAGATTATATTATTTCTAATAGACGCGATGGCGGATTACCAGAAGGCAGGATTGTTGAAATATTCGGTCCGCCTAGTATTGGTAAATCACATATTGCAACTCAAATTGCAAAATCAACCCAACAAATGGGAGGTATTGTTGTATACATTGATACAGAAAATGCAACATCAGTACAAAACCTTAGATCGTTAGGCGTTGATATTACAAAAAGATTTGTATATGTTGATACACACTGCACGGAAGAAGTACTATCAATTTCAGAAAGCACAATCATAAAAGCTAAAGCAATGGACAAAGATGTTCCTGTAACAATTATATGGGATTCTGTAGCAGCAACTTCACCAAAAGCTGAATTAACTGGTGATTATGATAAAGAGTCGATAGGATTGCAAGCAAGAGCAATATCAAAGGGTATGCGTAAGATCACAGGTGTAATTGCTAATCAAAAAGTTCTTATGGTTTGTTTGAATCAAATTAGAACAAAAGTTGGTGTATTATACGGTGATCCTACTACTACACCTGGAGGAATGGCTATACCATTTCACAGTTCAGTTAGAATTAAACTAGGAGCTGGTTCACAAATTCTAAACAAAGATAAAGAACCTATTGGAATAAACGTATCAGCAAAAACAATTAAAAACAAGGTTTCAGCGCCGTTTAGAAAGTGTGATTTTGAAATACACTTTGGTAAAGGAATTGTTGAACATGAGCAATTGTTTGATTTATTAAGAAAGAATGGCCCTGAATCTACTAATGGATATCAAATTGAAGTATCAGGAACAGGTGCTTGGAAACATTTAAATGTTTATGATGAGTCTGGTGAAATGATTGTAGACAAAAAATTCTATAAATCTAATTTTGATGAAATTATAGATCATCCAGAGTTTGGTAAATATATCGATATGCTACTAGAAAAATCAATGATTAGAAAAAATAGTGATGATGAACCTGATATCGATGCAGAAAGCTATGAAGAAGTTAAAGCAATTCATGATGAAATAATGGATATTCACGAAGATGCTTTTAAGGAACTATCATAAAAAGGATATAACATGAGCAAGCCTGAAATTTATATTGATGGCTTGAATGTTTTTATGCGACATTTTGCTGCAAATCCTGCAAAGTCTATGAATGGACAATTGTGTGGTGGAATAGTAGGAATGTTAAAAAACATTCAACATCTATCAGAAAGATTTTCACCGCAAAAGATTGTTATAGTCTGGGAAGGTGGTGGGTCTGTAAGAAGAAAGTCTATCGATACAAACTATAAAAATGGTAGAAGGCCAGTTAGACTAAATAGAAGTGAATTAATTGGTGATATACCTGATACTGTTGAGAATAGAGACTTTCAGTTAAAAACTCTTATTAAGATACTGTATAAAACTCCACTTACGCAGGTTTACGTGAATGATTGTGAAGCTGATGACGTTATTTCTTATCTTTGTAAAACAAAAAAAACAAGTAACAAAAAAATAATTGTGACATCAGATAAAGATTATTACCAGTTAATAGATGAGAATACAAAAATTTGGTCGCCAAATAAAAAAGTTTTGATTGATTCTCAATACGTAATGGACAAATGGAAAATAAAATCAGAAAATTTTTGCCTTGCAAGATGCTTTGCTGGAGATCAAAGTGACGGGCTCAAAGGAGTTAAAGGTGCAGGATTTAAAGTTATGGTTAAAAGATTTCCAGAATTAGGTGTGTGTAATAATTTGACAATCAATGATATTATTATCAAGTCTAGACAAGAAATTGAAAATGGTAGCAAACTAAAGGTATTTAAAGAAATAATAGAATCAGAGAAAACATTACTAAAAAACTGGAAACTTATGTACTTAGACTCTGCAATGGTAAGTGCCGATCAAGTTAAAGCTATTAACTACCAATATGAAAACAAAGAAGAACGAATTAATAAAATGGAGCTTCTAAAAATAATGAACCAGCAAGGTCTTAATATGTTTGATATCCACACATTCTTTTTAACTTTAAAAGCGAGTACAAGGATTTAATAATAAATGAGTTTAGAAAAAAACTTTTCAAAATTTGGTAAACCTTTTCAAGAAAAAGTATTCCAAAGTATGTTATCTGATCAACCGTGGTCAGCACAAATGATAGAAGTTGTAGACCCTGGATATTTTGATTTAAGATACTTAGCTTATCTTTGCCAGAAATATTTTGCGTATTACAATAAGTACAAAACATTTCCAACACTTACTATATTAATCACAATAATAAAAGAAGATCTCACTAAGTCTAAAGACATTGTGTTAAGAGATCAAATCATTGAATATCTACATAGAATGAAAACAAATCCTGACATGGGAGATTTGCAATATGTAAAAGACAAGTCGTTGGAGTTTTGCAAAAGACAAGCTTTCAAAGAAGCGTTAGAGCAGAGTGTAGAGCTTATTCAAACTGAAAAGTATGAATCAGTTATTAACATTATGAAAACAGCAATTTCTGTAGGCATGCCTAATTCAACAGGGCATGACTTCTTTGATGATATAGAAGCAAGATTTGTTCAAATCAATAGGCAAGTTTGCCCCACAGGCTTAGAAAGAATTGATGCTCAAGATATACTAAGAGGAGGGTTAGGAAGAGGAGAGTTAGGTGTTATTGCAGCAAATACTGGAGTTGGAAAATCCCACTTTTTAGTAGCTATGGGATGCGCAGCTATGAGAGCAGGAAAAAACGTAGTACATTATACATTTGAGCTATCAGAGCATGAAACAGGTAAAAGATATGATTCAAATCTATGTAACATAGCAAGTAATGAAGTGATTGAAAGAAAAAAAGAAGTAGTTGATAAGTATAAAAACATGTCGTTAGGAAGATTGATTATAAAAGAGTATCCTACTGGGTCTGCATCTGTAATGACATTAAGAAATCACATTGAAAAGCTTACGCTGAAAGGACTAAAACCAAGTTTAGTAACAGTTGACTATGCTGACGTAATGAAGTCTTCCAAGGCATACGATTCATTACGTCATGAACTAAAATTAATATATACAGAATTAAGAAATCTTGCTGTTGACTTACAAATACCTATATGGACAGCTTCTCAAGCTAATAAAGACTCTTCTAAAACTGACATTGTAGGTCTTGAAAATTTAGGTGAATGTTACGGTAAAGCTCAAGTAGCTGACGTTGTCTTATCAATAAGCAGAAAGCCTATGGAAAAGTCAACAGGCGGTGGCAGAATCTTTGTTGCTAAGAATAGAGCAGGAAGAGATGGACTACTATTTCCTGTTAATATAGATACAGCAATGTCTAAATTTACTATACTTGATGATTCTGAATTGTCACTAAACGAAGCTGTTTCGCAAGATCAGCATAGCATAAAACAAAAGTTAAAAGAAAAATGGAATGAGGTTAATAAAAAATGATAAATATTTTTTGCAATAAAGCGTTAAAAAAGTTATTAAAAGACAAAGAAATAACACACTATACACCAGCCTATGAAGGTGAAAGTGCAGGAATAGATTTGTATAATTGTGGCGATGATGTTATACTTAAACCAATAGAAACGTTTGATAGTGAAAACACAACTGCTACTACAAGCATTAAAACTGGAGTTCACTTAATAGTGCCTAAAGGTTACGTTGCGCTTGTTAAAGAAAGAGGCTCTATCGTAAAGAACACACTAAAGTCTAGAGCAGGTGTAATAGACGCTGGATATACAGGCGAAGTTTTTGTTAATCTAGTCAACTTATCAAATAAAACAAAAAAAATTATGTACGGAGAAAAGCTGCCAGTACAAATAGTTGTTGTAAAATGTGACAATCACTTCAATACAATAGACGAAGAAGAATACTTAAAATTATCCGGCAAGTCTTTAAGAAAAAAAGGAAAAGTCGGAAGTTCAGATTAAAAAGAGGTTTAAATGATTAAAAGGTATTTTGGTATTGATATTGATCTTAGCAGAGATAATATCTTAACAGAATTTTCAAAAAAGCTACTTAAAAACTATTACATGAAAGATAGCGAATCATCGCCGCAAGAAAGTTTAGCACGAGCAGCAATAGCATATTCAGACAATGACATGTCTTTAGCTCAAAGAATATATAACTACTCATCAAAACAGTGGTTCATGTATAGCTCTCCTATTCTTTCAAACTCGCCTAGCATAGGTGAAGAGTCAAAAGGAATGCCGATAAGTTGTTTTTTGACTTATGTAGATGATACTTTAGAAGGTCTTATCGAACATTCTGATGAACTAAGATGGATGTCAGTAAAAGGTGGCGGCGTCGGAGGTCATTGGAGTAGTATTAGATCAAATAGTGACATATCTCCTGGACCTATTCCTTTCTTGAAAACAGTAGACAGCGACATGACAGCTTATAGGCAAGGAAAAACTAGAAAAGGAAGCTATGCAGCGTACATTAATATAGATCACCCAGACATATTAGAATTTTTAAACATGCGGGTTCCAACAGGTGGTGATATAAATCGTAAATGCTTTAACATTAATAATGCAATAAACATTACAGATATGTTTATGAATGCTGTAATTGAAGATAAAGAGTGGAATCTTATAGACCCTAATGACAATTCTGTAAGAGACACACTAAGTGCTAGATCATTATGGGAAAGGATACTTGAGGTAAGATTTCGTACAGGAGAACCGTACCTTTGTTTTATAGATGAAGCGAATAGAAAACTACCAGAGTATCAAAAGAAACTTAATCTTAGAATAAACGGAAGTAATCTATGTTCAGAAATTTATTTACCTACTTCTACTGATAGAAGCGCTGTATGTTGTTTAAGTTCGCTTAACTTGGCAAAGTACGAAGAGTGGAAAGATTCTAATATAGTAGAAGATTTAATAACATATCTAGACAATGTTATAACATTTTTTATAACAAATGCTCCCGATTCTTTAAAAAAAGCAAAATATTCAGCATTCCGAGAAAGAAGTTTAGGATTAGGGACAATGGGATTTCATTCACTCTTGCAGTCTAAAAACGTGCCGTTTGAATCTGTAATTGCAAAGTCAATGAATATAAACATATTCAAAGAAATACAAACTAAAGCTAAACAGAGAACATTTGAACTTGCCAAAGAAAAAGGTTCATGCCCAGATGCAGGAAACTTAATTATTAGAAACTCACACTTAATAGCAATAGCTCCAAATGCAAACTCTTCTATTATAGGCTGCACTAGTCCATCTATTGAACCATGGAAAAGTAACGCTTTCACACACAGAACACGAGTTGGATCACATTTAGTTAAAAACCCACACTTAGAAAAAGTATTGATGAGCTATTGGTCTAATAATGATTTTGATTCAGACTATGACTTGTGGCTTTCTAAACAGTGGAAGTCTATAATTCTTGCTGAAGGTTCTGTACAACACTTAGACTACATGTCAGACTGGCATAAAGAAGTTTTTAAAACAGCATTTGAGTTAGATCAGCGCTGGATTATAGATCATGCAGGTGATCGACAAGAATTTATATGTCAAGGTCAAAGTCTTAATCTATTTTTTCCTGCAGGAACAGAAAAGAGCGTAGTAAATAAAGTACACATAAGAGCTTGGAAGAGTAAAGTAAAAGGATTATACTACTTAAGAACAAATTCAGGCGCTTCTGCAGAAAAAGTTAGTCAAAAAGTTGAACAAAATAGGCTAAAAGACTTCGAAGAAGAAGACTGTTTAAGCTGTCAAGGATAGAAATATTATGTCATTATTAAAATATAGCACAACTTATAAGCCCTTTAAATACTCATGGGCAATGGAAATTGCAGAGTCTCACGAAAAAATTCACTGGGGAAGCTGGGAGGCAAAGTTGCAGGAGGATGTTAATCAATGGAAAGGTGGAAAGATTTCTTCTATAGAAAAAAATCATATTACACAAATTCTAAGATTATTTACGCAGTCTGATGTACAAGTAGGCGGCAATTACTGTGATCTCTTTATCCCTAAATTTAAAAACAATGAGATAAGGAGCATGCTACTAACTTTTGCAAACCGAGAAGGAACTCATCAACGTAGCTATGCCTTACTTAACGATACATTAGGTTTGCCTGAAGCAGAGTATAGCGCATTTTTAGAATATAAGGAAATGAGTGATAAAATTAGTTTTATGCAAAATAATGATGTGTCTACTAGAAAAGGTTTAGGACTTGCATTAGCACAATCTGCGTGTAATGAAGGAATGAGTTTATTCTCAGCATTTGTTATGCTACTTAATTATCAAAGATACGGTAAAATGAAAGGGACATGCGAGATTGTTGAATGGTCAATAAGAGATGAAACAATGCATGTTCAAGGAATGACGCAACTCTTTAGAGAATATATAAGCGAGCATCCAAGAATCGTAAATGATAAATTTAAAAAAGATATTTATCAAATGTATAGATACGCTGTGAAACTAGAAGATAAAGTCATTGATCTTGCTTACGAAATGGGAGCTATTGAAGGATTAGATAAAGAAGATGTAAAACAATACATTAGATATCTTGCTGATAGACGTCTTATTCAATTAGGACTAAAACCTAACTTTAAAGTAAAAGACAATCCGCTAGACTGGGTAGACTGGATTATTAATGGTGACTCTTTTAAAAATTTCTTCGAAGGTACTGTAACTGATTATAATGCTGATGGCATGAGCGGTGAAGACTGGGGATGGAAAAGTTTATAAATTTTATTTATAAAATAAATATAAGATTTATATAATACAAAAAAGGACTAAACTTATGAATAAAACAAAAATTATGTTTTTTAGCGCTAGCACGTGTGGACCATGTTGTTTAGTAAAGTCGCAGATGAGTGATGATATTGTTAAAGAACTAAATATTGAAATTATAGATGAAAAAGACAAAAGCACTTTTGCAATGTATCATATTGAAAATGTTCCTGCTTTTATTAAAGTAAGCTTAGATAACAATGAAGAGCTAAACAGACAATTTGGATACAAAAGTATAAAAGAGTTAAGGAGACTATAGAAGAATGCATTATCATACTGATATTTCACCATTTATAAAAGAAGTTGAATTAAGACAACAACCAGTTATAATTACAGTAAATGAATTTACAGAATCTTCTGTTTTGAAATTCAATGAACAAATGTCTTACGCTCAAAATAGCGGACAAAAAGTAATACCTATTGAAATTGACTCTTTTGGAGGTCAAGTGTACTCATTAATGGCAATGATATCATCAATAAAGTCTTCTAGAATTCCAATATCAACAATAGTACAAGGAAAGGCTATGTCATGCGGAGCAATACTTGCATCTTTCGGTACTAAAGGTCTAAGGTTTATGGATAAAGATGCAACAATGATGATACACGATGTGTCTTCTTTTGCTTTTGGGAAAATAGAAGAATTAAAATCAGACGTAAGAGAGTCTGAAAGGCTTAATAAGAAAGTATATACAATGATGGCTAGAAACTGTGTTAAATCAGATGACTATTTTACTAAGTTAATACATGATAAAGGACACTCAGATTGGTTTCTTGACGCTGAAGAAGCTAAAAAGCATGGATTGATTGATCATATAAGAGTGCCAGAAATGAAAATAAAGGTAGATGTTAGTATTACTGTAGAATAGTTATCTTAATAAATACAAGGATAAATTTATGGAACAGTTTAAACATATAAATAAAAATAAAAGTTATGTAAGAGAGCTACAAGAAGAAGTAGGCGCTGCTGTAGACGGTGTATATGGATCAGGAACACATAACGCAGTTAGAGAATATTATGGAAACGTAATATTTCATATGGGAAAAGTAGTTCCTATTGATTTCGACGTAGAAGTAGATATGTCTGCACCTTTATATGAACTTGATGATGGTACACAAAACTGGTATACTAGAAAGGATGACCCTGATTCTATTTGTGTACACTGGGGCGGTTTAAATTCAAGACATTGCTATAATGTATTTAATATGGCAAGAGGTCGTCATGTATCTTCACATTTCTTGTTAGGATACAATCATAAGCAACAAAAGTTAGAAGTACTTCAATGTTTAGATACGGGACTTGTAGCTTATCATGCAGGTAAGTTTAATAAATACTCTATTGGTATTGATATTTGCATGCATCCTCAAGCTAAATATTGGGAGAAAACTAAAAAGTGGTATCCTGATGCTTACTTGTCAGAGTATAAAGGTGAAGACACTAGAGTTCCTCGAGGAGAAATAGCTATGATTGGTGATGATTTCTCTTTATTCTGTGAAGACTTTTTAAGTGCGCTAATGGAAGCTGTTGATTTACAAGATAAACCTGTATGTAAAGATAATAAAGTATATTCTGTTAAAGCTGCTTCACAGTTTAGTATTGTAGGCCATCATAACATTTCAGCTAAAAAATGGGATGTTATACCTTGGGCAGAAAAATTATATTATAATATTAATTAAACTATAAAATAGAATACATCATTACAGTTGGATAGTAAACTTCATTTGAGTCTGTATCTTTGTGTAAATTTATTTCATATGAATTAGAGCTAGTTCTTCCTCTTAATTTATAAGATCTAGAACCTGTATACTGTGCAAGTATAAATTTAATTGAAATTAAATTATTAAGTTTTTGTGAATCTATAGCAGCACCTTCAATACAATAATTATTGCCTAAACCAGACCAGCTAGACCCACCATCAATAGATTCAAATAATTCAAGAAAATGAGTGCTATTATTATCAGGCCTGTATACATATTGAGCTTTAAATTCATATATTACATGTTTGCAATTTTCAATAGGTGTATATGTGATAGATGATCCTGTAATATCTGATACTGTAGAATCAATTTCTTGATTTGTCACAGAGTTATTAAAAATTACATTTTCTTTTCCAATATTATTATTATTAATTAAATAGCTCATTAATTCCTCACTGAGTAACATGTAACAAAAGGTTTATAGTATCTATCACCAGTTAATCCACTTGAATCATAAAATGTATCTAGTTTATGTAATAAAGTCGAAGATGATGAAAAAATAACACTTCCTTGCACTTTCAATTTTTTAGAAGTGTTCCCCCAACTATTCAGGCATAATCTTAAGTTTGTTAAACTTCTTATTTGAACTTCTGCCTTTGTTGAACCAAATATAGTATTAGTATTATTACCCCAATCAGACCAGCTTGATCCATCATCATCGCTATAAACTAATTTACATCTTATGTTGATTGCTCCAGCATCACCCTTTGTCCTCATAAACCAGTATTCATATATAATATAATCTGAATTAACTGCAGGTGTATAAGATATCTCAGAACCTGCAAGATCTGTCCATAATGAATTATCTACAGAATATGTATCTATTATCTGTGAAGTTTCAGAAGATTCAATGATCTTGTAGTTTAATAAATAATTATTGTTTTTTTCTTCAAATAAATGTGACATGTTTTTATCCTACTTCGAGTATATTATTACAAAGCTATTAAAAAGATCTATATTTGGGGTTGAGTCCCAACCTAGACCACTTCTTATTCCGTTAAAGTTAGATTTATGAGAGTCATCTGAGTGTTTTGCTTGCGTTACTAGTACTTTTTCTCCACTCCACGAAGGTATTGTATAAGATAAAGTTATCTGCTCTGTCAACCGTGTATAGGAAGTCCAACCTTCACTTCCCCACTGATTAATATAACCAACGTTATCTGTAGTTATATCTTCTAAGTTGCTTATGTCGCTGCCATATTGAAGTTGAAACGTTATATTATGAAAATTATTCGAGTTATAGCTTCCAACTGTTGTAAATTCATAAATAACATAATCTGATCCGCTTTCTGGCGTATAAGAAATTTGTGATCCTGTGACATTTTGCCATGAGCCTGTTGTTAATCCAATTTGTGTTATAGTAGTCTTAGCTACTTTTATGTTTTTTTTAAACTCATCTTTGTTTTTTAGTAAGTGTGTCATTTATAAACTTTCAAATTTTCGTGTAAATTTATTTTTATTTATTTATAATTATACAAAACAGGAGATTAAATGAAGCATTATTTATATAATGACAAAGTTGGTTCAATAGAGCTGATTGATCATATGGGAAGTGATATTACTGTAGTTAATTCTGCAAGAGTTTCTTACGGTGTGCATAAAAAAGAGTTAGACAACAAAGATAAGAAGTTAATAAGCTATTTAATTAAACATAAACACACATCAACTTTAGAACATAATATAGCAACTTTTAGAATTAAAGTGCCTTTATTTATTAGAAGTCAGCATCATAGGCACAGAACATGGAGCTATAATGAAATATCAAGAAGATATACAGAATTCAACATGGAGTTTTATGAACCTGAATCATTCAGAACTCAACACAAAATTAATAGACAAGCGTCTAATAATGAGTTAATTAATCCTAATATTATTTCAAAAGAAATAACAACTTTAATGACAGCTGATGTCCCTGTATTTACTTTAAGTGAAGCTGTTAAATATCATCATAATCAAAGTATTAACTTGTATAATAGAATGCTGGATTTAGGTGTGAGTAAAGAGCAAGCAAGAGGAGTTTTACCACAAAATTTATATACTGAGTATTATGCAACAGCTAACTTGAATAATATATTAAAGTTTGTTGGATTAAGATCTCACGAAGGAGCACAATGGGAAATACAAAAGCTTTCAGATTATATGTTAGAATTAATAAGAGGAATTTGGCCTGTTGTAGTTGACAGCTATATAAAAAATGTGTAAAAACAAAAAAAGATTATTATAATAACTTAATAATATTTACCATTAGCAAAGAAGGATTTTGAAATGGATAAAAATTTACTGCTAGAAAGCCATAAAGACTTAGAGATTATTCTTGTTAGATGTAGGATTATGATAGAAGACAGAGAAGATCCTACTGTGCTTGATATAATGACAGAAATGAGAGCGTTAGAAGGTATTGTAACAGTTAGACAGACAAGACCTATAAGCGACACAGTAACAAACAATGGTCATAGAATAATAGAGCTTAATGTATCATATCTTCCAACTTTTATAGAAGGAAAAAACTCACAAAAAAAGCTTGTTAAAGTTTCGAAAGAATTTAAGAGTGTTGAGGGTATTGATATGGTAAAAGTTATAGAACATGATAATGATATAATAAACGCAAGACTAACAAAATCACCACTTATATTATAAGGAGAAAAAATGAAATCAAATAAGTTAGATGATACAGTTGTATCACATATTGCAAAGTTGCTACAAGTAGCTTTATTAACTGGAACAGACATTATTGATCACATGAGAATGATTAGACTATCCCAACATACACAAGACAATTCGGTCTTAGTATTAGAAGAAGAGTATAGAAAAATATTTGATAATACAATTGAAGTTATGATTGAAAATGCAAATAAAACATCTAGCGATGAAAGTATATAAATTGAAAAAGTCTGATGATATGTTAGAACAAATATTTAATAATAGAGAATCTTTTATGCACTTAATAAAAGAAAAATATACGAAAGCTTATCCAACATGGCCTGTTGATTTATCTTTAAAGCAGTCACAAACTGTTTGTAGAGAAACAGCTTTAAAAGGAGTTGAAGAAATGTTTGAAGCTTTAGGACATCTTAAGAACTGGAAACCTCATAGACAAACCGATATGCCTGAAATTGATCGTGAAGAATTTTTAGAAGAAATTGTTGATGCTTTTAATTATTTTTTTAGTTTAATAATTCTTATAGGCGTAGATGTTGAAGAGTTTTACAAAGCTTTTAAGAAAAAAGACAAAGTTATTAGAGACCGTATTTTAAACGGATACTAACTATGATCAAGCTTGAACAAATTTACTATGAAAATAAATTTAGAGCTTCAAGCTTAACTAGGTTAATTTGGAAAGATATAATAGAAGAAGAAGTTATTTATTTTCTAGGACTAATGAAAAAGTTTTATTTAAACATAACTTTAGACTCTGTTGGCTATACGTTAATTATTTTTGATTCGTTGTTGTTTAAAAGAAAGACTGTAGAAAAAAAGATTATATACAACCACTACTTTTTTAATAATTTAATGACATCAATAACTATTGATATTACGTTTAATAATCATAATAAGTATATGATTGTTAAAGATCAAACAAGATTTTTTTACTCAGAAAGCGATAACTTTGATCCTGGTATTGTTGATTGTAGTATTGAAGTAAATTGTTCAGTACAGTCAGTTAACGAATTCAAGAAAAGTCTATTACCATCGCTGTCAAGAGAAGTGCAATATTCAATATTAAGAAATATAAATGGTATTTCTCTTGAAAGTGAAAATAGAATATTAAACTTCGCAGAATTTGAATACTTTTTATTATATACAGAAATATCTCAAAAAGATTTTATTGGGTATATTAACAAAGTTGTAAAAGAAAAAAGCACTAAAAAAGACATAATTTCAATATACAAACAGATAAAAGGGATTAAATGAACTTTAATAACTTGCTAGAAAAACATAAAGAATTTACTAAAGACTACTATACAACAGACCTGCTTTTAGACAAACAAAAAGAAGAATTGCTAAAAACTTTATGTCTTGCGCTTCATCATGAAGTATCACAAATAGTATCAGCAACTAACTTTAAAGTATTTGATAAGTCTACATACGAGACTAATAAAAATAAAGTAATATATAACTCAGTAGACTCTTTTAGATATATTTTAGCTATATTAGGCCTTTACAACATATCATCAGATGAATTTATAGAAGCGTATAAAGAAAAAGATCTTTATCTAAAGAAAAGAAAACATTTGAAACAACAAATTGAAGGTCAACCTGTAGCAATAATTGACATTGATGATATCTTATGTGAATTTAGAGCTTACTTTAATGAATGGTTATATAAAACATATAATATAAAAATAGATAAAAACAGTACCTCATATTATTCTTCTAAAGAAGTTAAAGATTATGGAATGAGTCCAGAAGGTGTTTTTGAAAGCTTTATCCAAGAAGATCAACTTTTAAATATACCTGCGATATATGATTCCATTGAAGCAATTAATATATTAAAAGAAAACAATTATTACATTCAGTTGCTTACAAGTAGACCTGAAGAAAATTTAAAATGTAAATATCAAACGTACATGTGGTTAGACAATAACGGGATTAGTTTTGACAGCTTGGCTTTTGCTTCTGAGAAGTACATATGGGTTGCAAAGCAAAGTTATTATACTACAGGTGATGTAAAGTTTGCTATAGATGATAGTCCTAAACATTCAATGGAATACGCTACACATGATATTGATGTTTTAATGCCTAATTTACCATACAATAAGAATGTATCACATGAAAACGTTAAGATATTTGAAAGAAATGAAATGACATGTTTGATAAAAAGAATTATTAAAAAGTGTAAATCAATATAAAAAAAATTATAATAAAAACACAATAAACAAGGAGAATAAAAATTGCCTATTAATAATAAATTAGATCCTGTAAAATTACCAATGAAACTTAAATTCAATCAAGAAGTAAAAACAAAATTTATAAACAATCTTGATTCTTTAAATATAGAGTTAATTGAAGGTCCAACTAGACATCAAGCAATGAATATTGCATGGAATATGACTAAAGCAACTTGGGCTGATGATCCTTCATTAACACAATTAAGTCCATTCCAACTTAAAGAAGCATCTCAAAATCTACAAGATGTATTAAACTTTAGAGCACTTCCTACTCCTATGGAATGTCTAGGCTTTACATTTAAAATCAGCGGAATTGATACTCAAACTGTTACTCATTTAATTAGACATAGAGCAGGATCATTTGCTGCACAGTGCACAGGTGATAGAGATCTTAGATTTGACAATATTTTAGTTCCTGAATCTGTAGAAAATTCAACTTTTTATAATAGATTTCAAAAAATTGCTAACGATGCAAAAAAACTATACGCAGACATGACAGATAGTAAGTGTATCTCAATGATGGACGCTCGAGTAATTCTTCCTAAATGCACAGAAACATTTTACATTGCTAGATTCAATCTTAAAGATTTGATTGGGTTTATCAAACAACGTCAAGATGTTCAAATTCAACCTGAGGTTGATAACATAATTGCAACAAGAATTGCGAGATTAGTTGTTGATAGAATTCCTGAAGTTTCTACATGTTTAGACTTTGAAAAACCTGATATGCACTATGTTCGAACATTTAGAGTTGAAATGCCTAATGGCGAGTATACTTCAAGAGGCACTAACTTGTACCAACCAGAACCTAAAAATGATTTATTTGAATATAACGTGAATGATTCTATTTATCAATGTAGAAGAGAAGAGCTCAACGGAGATGTTCCTACAGATAACTCTAAAAACTTTACAATTATGTGGAACAAAGACGTACAATATATTAGTAATATTAAGAAACAATTTGAGGTGACCCTATGAAAATTTATTTAGCAAGTGGATGGTTTAATCCAGCGCAAGCAGAAGAATTAACACAATTAGAAAGAATATTTGACGAAAGAGAATCTTTCTTTGATTTAGCGTCACCTAGAAGAATATTTGTATGTCCTCCAAATGCACCACAATCAGTTCAAGATGACACTTTCAAAGGAAATCTTCATCATATTGAAACAGCTGATTTTGTCCTAGTAAACACTAGAGACAAAGATATTGGTACAATTTGGGAAGCTGGTTACGCATACGCTCATAAAAAACCAATCATATATTTTTGTGCTGGCTTACCTGACGGCGCTAAATTTAATTTAATGTTAGCTAAAAGCGGAATTAAAGTTTGCACTTCTTTAGAAGAGCTTGAAGTGTATCTTGATAGAGTTATCAAAATACAAGAACTAATAAATGAGCCTTATAACAAAAGTATAGAGTAAATAATGAGCACAAAATCAACTATATTTCACAACAATAAATTACATTTCTATAAAGATGTTTTTGATGAAGAAAGTGTATATCTAGATCTATATGATATAGAAGAAGCGTCTATACAAATATTTACAAATTACTCGTCTAATGATAAAAAAAACAAAATTACTATTAAGATAGAAAAAAAAGACTTTCAGTCTATTATAGAAAAAATTAAATCAATAAAATAAAAAACTAAATTGTGGAGCTAAAATGAGAATAGCAATAACAGGTGAAGACGGCTTTATAGCAAGTAACTTAATTAATAAAATAATTGATTTTGACCATTCATTTGTTTCATTAAAAAAACACGCATACTTTTTATCTTCTAGATTAAGTGATACTAACGAACCTTGTGTTCATAGTAATACAGAGGAGAATTGGTATAGAACTTTCACTACATTAGACATAGATGTAATTGTTCACAACGCAGCTATTGTAGGAACTGATGTTGTTGCTTTAAATGGAAAAGACTCAAACTTAACAAACATTTATGGGACGCAAGTAATTACAAATGCAGCAAATAGAGCAGGTATTTTAAATGTTTACATAGGCACATCAGTAATATACGACACTAAAATATATCAAGACAAAGAAATAACTGAAGAAAGCGTAGTATTTCCTAGAACTCTTTACGCTATTCAAAAGCATGCAGGAGAAATGATTGTTAGAAACACAGCAAAAGAGTATCTAGTAATTAGACCTTTATTTGCTTACGGTGGTGAAGGTGATATGAACTCTTTAATTGCAAAGTCAATGTTTGCTGTAAAAAACAATATAGAAAAAGTTGACATGTTTTTAGATCCAGAAAAAATAAAAGATTATATGCATGTAATGGATTTTTGTCACGCAATTATGACTGCTGTAGATTCTAATATTAGAAATAATGATTATAACGTTTCAGCAAACAATCCCTATAAGACTTCAATAATTATTGACAAAGTACAAAGTCATATTAATGCTGATCTTAGTAACATTTTAAAATGGCATAAAGAAACTGATTACTTAGGAAATCATAGACTTTCAAGTGATAAATTTAGAAAAGATTTTGACTGGAAAAATCAAATATCTTTCGACGAAGGTATAGCAATATCATGGAAGTCAATACAAAATTCTAGTGATGACTATAATCCTTTAAAATACTTAGAGCAAGCTAAAGAATCAAATATAAATTTAAAAAATTTCTTTCCTAAATAAAATTTACGTTAGCTTGCCGTCTATAATAATTATTTTGTTTTTAAAATATTCAAACCATTTATCGACAGCGGGTTTTACGTTTTCAATTAAACTTATTAAAACTTTATTAATGTTATCTTTTTTAAATTTGTTAAATTCTTCTTCGCTTTCAAGAATCTTAGTCAAATAATCTTCTTCTAAATGTAAACTTAAAAAATAATTACTATATTCATGATTTTTTTTATTTTCAACTATGTCTTGTAATTCTTTTCTGCTTACGTGAGTATTTTCTAAAAAATTTAATGCATCTTGCTCTGACATATATATAATTTGAGAATATACAGATGCTGAATTGTCACCTGTTAGAAATGATTCTTCCATTCCTTTTACTTTAAAAAAACAATCAATTCCCTTATCTTCATGTTCTTCTGGATTGTTATCTGGCATCTTAACTTTATAATTATTTTTATTTTTTTTAACTTGTCTAGCCAAAGTTCCAAAAAGATGCATAAAATCGTGAGAAAATAGCCACTTTAAAAAAGATTCTTGTGTATCTTCACTTAGCTTGCTAATTTTAAATAAACCTCCAGTTGAAGTTTCAAATTCATAGCTAAAGTAACTTGCGTGAATTGAAAGAAAGCAAGGAAGATCATCATCTTTACTTCCACACATTATACTTTTTATTTCGTTGAAAAAAGCTTCTAAGTCTTCTGTTATTTCTTTTTTTGAAAAGTAACCTTTTTGTAGACTAAATCTTAAGTCCCCGTAAGAAGAATCTTGTACATCACCATATTCATTAGGCTTACCAAGATCATATTCTTCATATTCTTCGTTATTAGAATCTTTGTAAAACTCTATAATATCTTTTTTTATTAAATTGTAATTAAATTCACTTTTTTCAAGAATATAAATATCCTCTCCCGTTATTGCGTTTTTTTTGTATATACTGTGCTTTTCATGTACGTTAGGAAAAACATTCTCTAATCTTGTTTGATAATTGTTATCTGGGACTGGAATAGTAATTAAGTGTGCAGGATAATTTAGATTTTTTAAAACACTTTTACCAAAATCTGATATTTCACCTTCAAAGCCTTCACCTGCTCTAAACGAATGAATGCTTCTTTCACTAATAAAATTATTTCTCCACTCAATCAATAACTCTTTAAATTCTCTTCTACTCAACTTATTCATTTATAATCCTTGTTTGATTTAACAATATATATATTAATCATATAACAAATTATTTTTTACTCGACATACTTACCCTATAAAGGAGGAATCTTTTATGGGAAGAAAAAGTAATAAAGTATTATTAACATGTATACATTGTAAAAAAGAATATAAAATTGCGCCGTCTAAAGCAAAAAGCTCTAAATTCTGCGCAAAAGAGTGTATGGACAATTCTAGAGATGAAAAAATTACTTACAAATGCAAAGTATGTAGCAAAGAATTTAAGTCAGGAAGACCTAAAACTTATTGTTCAAGAGTATGTTATGAAAAAGATGTTAAAAAAGAAAGAGTAGATTTGAAATGTCATAGCTGTGGTAAAGACTATAAAAAGCCAAAGGGCAGAGAAACAAAATATTGCAGCAGAGATTGCACGTTTATAGCTCAAAGTAGCGGTCTCGCTGATATACCTTCAAATGGTAGAAAAGGATTTAGAAAAGACTTAAACCCTAAGTACTTCTTTAAGTCTTCTTTAGAAGCTGACTATGCTAGATACTGTGATGCAATAGGCAAAAAGTACATTTATGAACACAAGACGTTTAAAGTTTCGTACGGAAACAAAGAAAAAGTTTATACTCCTGATTTTTATCATCCAGACGAAGACAAATACGTTGAAACAAAAGCAATTAGAAGAGATAGAAAATTCAATTCAAACTTGTTAGCTGCTGATATTTTAAAGCAACAAGGTATTAATATTGACGTTGTTTTAATGGATGAATTTTATAGACTTATAAAACAAAGTGGTCATTACTGGCTAATCGACAATATTGAAAACAAAAACTATGATGGCACTAGACATCTAATATATTTAAAAAAGAAAGTTAATAGTAGTGTTTAAAGTTAATGAATTAGTTAAAATTTATCTTGGGCCAACAAGATCTTTATGCCGTAGAAGTAAAAGTACTTACTCAATAGGCTTAGTACTTAATAAGAATGAAAGTATAGAAGAAAGTTATGTATATGAAATATTAGTAGATAATAATAGGATTTATATGATAGATCACTATATAAAAAAGATATGATTTATTATGAGCCTAAGTTTCCAGCAAACAATATTTTGTTCTTTATTAATGACATTCCTTCAATAGCTTCTTTAGTCAAGTTATAGAACTCTTTAAATTCTCTTCTACACATTCTATTCATAAAATAAAACTTTCTTATAGCTAATATTATTTTTTCTTTTTAGCTTTTGATTTTTTTACACAAGCCCAAGGTTTAGAAGGCGTTGCAGAATTAACTCTTGCCATTGCCCATTGATGTTGTGTCATTCCGGGTCTACTTCCGCTTGTATAAAATGCAGCTAATCCTTTTCTATACTCTTGATAAACTGAACCGGGAGTAAGACCTCTACTTTCAGCTTTCTTTTTTAAAGTAGCTTTTGTTTTAGCAGAAAGACCACCCGCTGATGATTTTCTTTGTGCAGCTTTTCTTTTCTTTTTTTGTTTTTTTTTTTTTTTTTAGCTTCATCTAGTAAAGCTTCTTTAATAAATTCTTCTAATAAAATTAAATCTTCCATTTTTAACTCTTTTTCGTATCATATCTAGGTGTGTTTGTCCAGCTTTTCTTTTTTCTTTCTTTTTCTTCTTGATCATCTCGAATTTTATACGAAAGTGCTCTTTTAGCTGGATCTTTACTTTTAGCAAGTTTAGTAGCTCTGTCTAATGTCTTTTTTCTTTTACCTTTAGCCTTATATTGACTTGGGTATTTATTAGACTTTTTTCTTTTCTTTTTTTTATTTTTAGCTTCATCTAGTAAAGCTTCTTTAATAAATTCTTCTAACAAAAATAAATTATTCATAATAACCTCTAAAAATAATTATTTCTTTAATTTAGATTTATTTAATCTTTTTGTTTTTCTTTTTGAAGCTTCTTTTCTTTGTTTAGCATAGTCATACGCTCTTTTAAGACGAGCTTTTGTTTTTGGATCTTTTGCATTCTTATAAGCAGCTCTAACTCTTTGATGTATTAAATTTATAATTTGAGATTGTCTTACATGAGATTTTGATTTAAAAGACTTTTTTGATAAAGTTTTTCTGATGTCTGAAGCAGTTCTAAATTTTACACTTACAGTATCTTTAGGATTTTCATCTGTATATAATCTTCTGGCGCTACCTTTTGGTTTTTTTCCAGTACCTGTTTTAGGATCACGCTTTTTCCTAACTTCGTACAATAAAACTTCTAAAATGTAGCTTTCTAGATTATTCATTTATATTTTTTAACCTCAATAATTAGTTTTGTTCTGTTTTTATTAATTATTCTATGCCAAGTATAACTAGGTATTTTATAGACACTGTCATTAGACATTAAAACAGGCAGCTCATTGTCCATTTGTATGTACCACTCTTCACCTTCTTTTAAAATAATGTCTCTATCTTCTTTATCTCTATGCCAAACTAATTCTTTATCATCTAAGTTTTTATTAAATGTTCTTTCTACTAAAATAAAACTATTGTTTTCTTCTATTGATTTCTCTTCAAAAGGTAAATTCATCTACCACCACCCAGGAATATTTCTTCCAAAAAGTTTTGTTAGTCTACAAGACCAATATCCAGGTTTAGTTTTGTCTTTCTTTTTACTGCACTGATGTCTGTCTCCAAAAGATTTTCTTCTTTTTTTATGGGCATCACTATCACCCATTGCTGAAGGCATTGAAGATCCAAAAGTTACTTTTTTTACTTTCCTTGACCCGTCTTTATTTTTCTTGCCTGTATAAACATACACACAAGCTTTACCGTTTCCAATTCTTTTTGCGCCTTCTTTTCCAATCTTTACTTTTTTACCTTTGTATGTAGCTTCAAATACTAAATGTTCATCTTCGTACATAGGATAGTCAATAGGAACTAAATTACCTTCATACATATCAAAAACACCTACATCTAATTCTGATATATACATTTTATCTATATCATGACTTAGCTCTATCAATCCCTCATTATATAAAGATCTAGTTTCACTAAACAAATTAAAATATTTTTCTGATCCTCTTCTGTAAATGTTTGTACTTATTGGTATGTTTTCATTTATATGAAATCTTAGACCTTCTGAAAGAATATTGTTTTTATCTTTAATAACTTCTATTATATACTTTTCTATTATTTTAGACATTTTTACCCTTTAATCATTTATGTGTATATTATAAAAATAAATATTATAATAATAAAAAAACTAATTATAAAATTTATATAAAGGTTTGAAAATGAATAGATTTGGTTACGCATGTATTAATATGGAGCTAAGAGAACAAGGTATATTTAATTCTAGAACAATGCGCAAAAAAACATTCTTAGAAAAAGGCATAGCTTATGCTTCTCAGCTAGTGTTACAAAACGTAAAAGATATGATGCCTATATTTGAGTGGAATAATAAAAACAATGTAAAAGTATTTAGAATCTCTTCAGAAGTTACTCCTTGGGCCTCTGAGTATAAATTAAGTGATCTACCAGACTATGAAGAAATATGTCATCACTTAAAAGTAGCAGGTGACTATACAAAACTTACAGGTCAAAGAATATCATTTCATCCTGGTCAATTTAATTGTTTAGCTTCAGAAAAAGATCATGTAATTAAAAATAGCATAAAAGACTTAGAAATACATGGCAAACTTTTTGACTTAATGGGTATGGATAGAAATCATAACTCTAAAATAAATATTCACTTAGGCTCAACTTGTGGTGGTAACTTAAAACTAGCAGCTGACAATTTTAATAAAAACTTTTTACTTCTTTCAGAAGCTGTTAGGTCTAGACTAACTGTAGAGAATGATGATAAACCTGCTATGTTTAGCTCGAAGTTTTTGTATGAAAACGTTTATAGAATTTCTAAAGTCCCAATTGTTTTCGACGCTCACCACTTCGAGATCGGGCCACAAGATGTTAATTATGAAGAAAGCTTTCAAATGGCTTACGATTCTTGGCCAAATGGTATACGTCCTACTTGTCATCACTCTAATGGCAAAAAAGAGTATGAGGACAGTTCAATTCGTTCAAAAGCAGCACATTCTAATTATTACTATAAACCTTTTAACAGTTGCGGAAAGTCAGTAGATGTTATGTTAGAAGCTAAAGCTAAAGAAAAAGCGCTTAAAAAGTATTTACATGACTTTGGTTAATATGTGTAAATTAAATATTAATTAATTATAATAAATAAAACAAGAAAGGTATATAATTTGTCTATTGAGTTAATAACACCACCAAATAGATTCGTATCTCTTCACTCACACTCAACATTTAAAAGTATAAATTTAAATTATTTTCCACCATTTAACTTTTTATATAATAAATTTAAATTTCTTTCTAATGATTCTTCTCTATTACCTACTTCAAATTCATCTAATTCGTTTTCATACTTACTAAAGATATAACCTTTTTTAGATACTTCAACATCTAAATCATATGCTAAATCACAATCTTCAATAATACCTGATAATGCTTCATATAACGCTTCTAAATCTTCTTCTCTATTTGTACTAAAATTAAAAGGACTTACTTCTTCTAAATATTGAGACATAGTTGACATGTAAAATCTAGGAGTACTAAAAATTCTATCTCTACAGTCAATAGTGTCAACTATTATTTCATGACTACTACTGAATATATTAAATATTCCTTTTCCTCTTTTTAATAATTCTGACATTTCTTTCGACTTCGGAACAAACCTTATTTCAAGTATATTGTCTACTTTACATGATGACAAGTCTTTCAAAGAGTCTTCAAGTTTAAACGAAAGATAATTGCTGTGTGATGACTCAGGTAAATATAATGCCATATACCAATTATTATCGCTAATATTACCTTTATTTGTAATAGGAGTAATATTATGGATAGCTTTAAGCTGTAAGTCTATCATATAGTCATGATAGTCTCTGTCAAGATTTTCTTGGTTGTCTAAATAGTCAGTATATTTTTTTTGATCAAAAAAGAAGTGATCTGGATCTTTAATACTTGGATCGACATAATCTTTACTTTCTGCATCTAATTCGTTTTCTTCTGGTCTTGTAAGACTAAATCTTGTCATGTCATACCACCAAGTTGCGTATATAGATTTTCCACCACCACCACCTCCTCGTCTTTTCTGTAATTCTCCATTGTTTCCTCCTCCACCACTGCCACTTTTCTTTAATTCATTTTCTATGGTATTGAAAAAGTAGGTTTGTTTTTCTTTTGACGAATCACGAAACTCATTAATAAAATTCTGTTTCCATTCAGTTAATAGTTCTTTAAACTCGCTTCTGTTTAGTTTACTCATTTATAATCCTTTGTAATTTTAATATGTGTAAATTAAATATCAATTAATTATAATAAATAAAAAACAAATAAATAAAAAACAAATAAATAAAAACAAGAAAGGTATATAATTTGTCTATTGAATTAATAAAACCACCCGATAGATTTGTCCCATTTTTATCTATCCATGCGAGTATGTTTGAAGTAATATTTTATCTTCTAAAAAGCTTCCAATAAAGTTGTAACACATGTGTACTTTACTAAAAAACAGTTTTAAATATTCTATATCTTCTTGAGAAATTTCTGACACAATGCTTGAGCATTGATTTAAAAAAGCTTCTATTCCTTTTTCGTTATTTGGCAAAGACCTTATATGGTGTGCTACGCTTGCAAAGTTATCACCATCTCCTACACTGCTGCCTAATCTTGTCAAACCGTCAGCTGACTGCCCGCCGGCGGCACCTTCTACAACAAATTTTTTAATGATCATGTTTAGATTCTTTTTATTATTAAATAAATCATTAAGCTCGATATAAGGCGCAAAACTTTCGTTGGCAAGTATATCTTCAAAGTAGTGAAAGACATCATGCTTTAATTCCCATTGTAAGTGACTCTTCCACACTTTTTGATCAGAAATATTAAGTATATTGTTGATCGATCCACTAGCCATTTCATCAACCATATTAATCATTCTAGGGAAGTATATCATGAGACCAACATTGTCGCTAGCTAATCTTTGCAAGTCTCTTTTTGACTGGGCTATTTGGTCTTTTATGTTTTGTTTTTTTTCTTCAACCTTTACGTTATTCATACTCATATCTTTATAAAACAAATTCTCTTTGTTAAGAAGATCATTGAAAACTAAATCTAATATCTCTAGAATCTCTGTAATACTATTTTTATGAAGAATAATGCTACTTTCGTAGGCTTTGTAAACACTTTTGCTCCTAGACATAACATCATGCATAAAACTACCGAATGTATGCTCACTTATAGAAAAATCTCCGATAGCATACAAATTTAAATCAATTGGGACTTTTTTGACATAATCTTTTTGTGTAGGCGTTAACCCTTTAAAATCAACTAAATTTGTATTGACAGTTCTTTCATTTATAAAGTTTTGTTTCCATTCAGTTAACAACTCTTTAAATTCTTTTCTACTTAACTTGCTCATTTGTAATCCTTAGTAATTTTTATACGTGTGATTAAATATTATTTAATTCATTTCAGTTAATAACTCTTTAAATTCTCTTCTGCTTAACTTGTTCATTTATAATCCTTGGTAACTTATTATTTCTTTAATATATCTTTCTAGCAAAATTTTAGAATTTTCTAAATATTTAACTTCTATTAAATTTAAATTTTTAAGAGCTTTTTCAAGATTTATTCTATTCTTTTTAATAGACATTCCTTTTTCACTACTAATCAAAGAATTATAAAAAGTTATCATTGATTTTGTTGATATATCTAATTTAGATAAAATATCCAACGACGTTCTGCCCCTGTGATTAACATTAGAATTGTATTCAAGTTTTTCATACATTTCAACAACAATCTTATTTAATAAAGACTTGTTAGCTAATTTTACAAATTCATTTGAAATTTCAGGTATCTCTAGCATTTTATATGTTTTATTTATATACATCAAATCATGATAAACAAAAGAAGGACCTCTTCCTTTTTTAGGTAGTGTATTTCTAATTATATACAAATAATTTTCTGTAGAAGTGTAATCATATTCTAAGAAAAACTTTATACTATCATAATCTGACGTTTTTAAATTTTTAATAATATTTTTTTGTTGATTATGATTAATTAATATTTTGTTTTGACTTATGACGCCTACCAGGATATTCATTGCATGCTTTGTTATTTTTATTTTTTTCATTCTATTAATAATATTATTAATTAAAAGAACAATGACACTGTCATCTATATCTAAAGACTCACGTAATGTATATAAGTCAAAAATAACTGTTGTAAGCTTTTTCTCTGAATTAGCATTTAAAGATAAAGAATTAAGTAACTCAATATTATCTGACATGTTTTTTTCTAATTTACTCTTTTTTTCTTCTGGCAATAAATGTTTAAAATTGCTAGTAAAGTATAGAATACAATAACTATTTTTATCATTTGAATTTTGATCCTCTTCAGCAATGCTATGTTTTTTAGGAAGTTTGTTGCTCTTTATATTAGCATCAAGCGAATCAATTTGTTCTAAGAAATCATAAGTTGCATTTACAAGTTTTTTCATGTAGATACTATCTGTATTTAGAAAACTAATTATTGGACCGTCTTCATTAAAAAATCTATATGATGAATAAAGTAGACTAAAAAGTCTTTCAATGTCTGATGTAATTTTTAATTTTTTTAATCTAGCCTTGTCATTTAAAATGACAAATAGCTCATAAAATGATTTTGTTGGGTCAATATTTTGTTCATCATCACTTTTTAATATTTTTAATACTTCAGATACACTTCCATAAAAATCGTGGTCTGGAGATTCAAAATAAGTTAATAGTTCTTCATATTCTTCATAACTTTCTTGCTTTACTTTGTTTAAGTAATTAATAGAATAGTCTAATTTCTTTAAACTAGAATTGTTTGTCAAAAGACTCATGTTGTATTCTTTGTCAAATTCTTCAGGAAATTTTTCTACAAGAGCTTTGGTGTATTCTATATTTTTTATTATAATTTTTTTAATTTCATCGTATTCGTGTTTAACTAAAAATGATAAGAGACTTAAGCTTTTATCAATTTCAATTAAATCTTTTCTACGAGACAAACTTTTAGATGAAGCCCTATCTTTTTTAATTGTCTCAATAACATCTTGATTAAAGCTCTCAATTTTTGCTCTATCTATAATGAGACTTCTAATTTTAATATTTTTATCTTCTATTAAAACTTCTACAACATATTCATAAATATCATCGTCCATTAAATGCATATTGTATACTAGTGCTTGTCTAATGTAAACATTCTCGTCATCACAAGAGTAAACTATAATTTTATTTCTATCTCTAGAATGTCTAATTATCATATTAAATTGTTGTACGAATTCTGATGGGTTTTCTTGTACTCTTCTTGTATTTACGTATGCTTCAAAGCTTACTGTTTTAAGGTAAGCAATGTAGTCAAAATCTTTTTTTTCTGGAAGCTTGGAGTTTTCTTCGATTATGTTAAAAACATTTCCTAATGTAGATTTAAACCACTCAATATCTCTTGAGCTATTGTTACCGTCAACGCACATGTATGGTTGTTTATTTCCAGCAAATTCTATTCTATTGTTTAATTTAACAAATGATAAACAAAGCTTTCTTTTAGAAAATTCTTCTTTTTGTATTTTGTCACCTTTTTCTAAAGAATTAAACTCATTTAAATCATCAAAGCTTTTAAACTTTTTAATTGCATAGTACATGTGCATATTGCCTGATTTAAATTGTAAAAATGCATTTGCGCCTTCAGAAGAAGTACACCAAGTCATTTTTTTTGTAAGTTTACCGTAACCGGTTATAGCTGTTTTATCGTATACTAACTCTTTTCCTATATATACACTTCTAGCTAATATTTTTGATGCAAATTGTTTATTTGGATAAAATACTATCCAGTCATTATCTTCATATATTAATTCAAAAATATTGCTTTTTTTTGAATATGATTGCTTAAATTCTTTAGATAATACATCTTGTGTTTTCTTACTTGATAAACCGGATTTTTCTCTTCTAACATTTAACCATGAAATAATATCTTGATACGTTGCTGTTTGCGCTGGATCATTATGACCTTTATTAAAATTTAACTTTTCATTTAAATCATGTTTAGTTCCATCACTTAGTTCTATTACTAAGTCTTCTGTCCTATTTCTTTTAGATAAAATATGTGTTTTATATTCTTCGTATAACAATATAAATTCTTCAACGCCGTGTATATCTCCTGAATTGTAAGAATTAATTATTATAGCATTAAAATAAACATCTTGAAGTTTTCCTAATCTACTTTTATTAATATTAAATTCATTATAGATTTCTTCATCTAAATTTAATTTTAAATCTTTTTCTGAAGCCTCAGAAAGAATTAAAAAATCTTTCCAGTCTATTAAAATCTTTTTAGCTTCTTTTCTGTTTAGTTTGCTCATTTATAATCCTTAGTAATTTTTATATGTGTAAATTAAATATTAATTAATTATAATAAATAAAAACAAAAAAGGTATATAATTTGTCTATTGAATTAATAACACCACCAAATAGATTTGTATCTCTTCACTCACACTCAACTTTTTTAAAACTTAGTATGTTATTTTGGGAAGGCAAATTAAATACGTGTAAATAACAATATTATATTTTATAATAAACCATAATTTAAATAATCTACATAAGGAATAAAATGAATAATACATTTAATACGGAAAGGAGGTATCTAGAGAAGGTTGAACTTGAACTGCTTACACCTAACAGATTTGTTAGCTTGCATTCGCATTCAACCTTCTCGTAGATATCTACGTTTGATGGATTAGGTTATCCAGCAGATCACATCAACTTTGTTCTTTCTGAATCTCAAGGTATGGATGCTTGGGCTTTAACAGATCATGGAAACGGCAACGGTCTTGCTCATGCTCATTCACATGCTGTTAAAATGCAAAAGAAAGGTCAAAAGTTTAGACAAATCTACGGTGTTGAATTCTATTTTGTACCTTCTCTAGAACAATGGTCAAAAGAATACTCAGATCATCGTCAAGCAGTCAAAGATGCAAAAACAGCAGCAGCTGCTGAAAAGAAATCAAAAGAAAAAGTTGATATCGATGCTGATGATGAAAGTGGTGGTTTAGTTATTGAAGACGAAGAAGAAACAAAGAAAATCGATATCCTTAAAGATGAATGGAAACGACGTTATCACCTTGTAGTCACTGCACGCAATAGAAAAGGCTTAAACAATCTTTTTACTCTTGTTAAGAAATCATATAAATATGGATTCTATCGATATCCTCGAATTGACTTTAAAATGTTAAAAGAACACGGTGAAGGTCTTCATGTATCAACAGCATGTTTAGGCGGACTTTTTAGCAATAGAATTCTAAGAGGTAATGCTCACAATAAATCACGTGATGAAATACAAAAAGATCTTCTAAACTTAACAGATAGATTTACAGACGCAGTTGGTTTAGAAAACTTTAAACTAGAACTACAATTTAACAAACTTAATAAGCAACACATTGTCAATGATTATTTGATAGAACATCATAAGCTAACAGGTATTCCATTGATATCTACAGCAGACTCACACTATCCAACAAATGATAAATGGCAAGCAAGAGAACTATACAAGAAACTTGGATGGTTAGGAAAAAAAGATGGAATGACTTTACCTACATTTGAAGATCTTAAATGTGAGTTATATCCAAAAAATGCACAACAAATGTGGGATGAGTTTTTAGAATCATATCCTCTATATGATTTCTATAAAGGTAACGAAGAACTAGTCAAAGAATCAATTGAAAGAACACATGATATTGTATGGGAAAACTTTGAAGATACATGGATCGATGTAGGTGCAAAACTACCTACGATATCAATTCCTAATAAAACGCCATTTCAGCACTTATGTGATTTAGTTAAAAGTGCTTTAATCAAAGAAGAACTTCATAGTAATAAAGAATACGTTGAACGCGCAAAGTATGAATTATCTGATATTAAATACTTAGGCCATGCAGCTTATTTTATTACAATGTATGAGATCTTTAAAAAAGCTGAAACAAAGACTTTATTTGGAGCAGGACGTGGATCAGGTGCAGGTAGCTTAGTTAATTATCTTTTAGGTATTACTCAAATTGATCCGATACCTTACAACTTACTTTGGAGCAGATTCTTAGGTAGACATAGATGTTTGGATGAAGACATATACATAATGTCTGAAAGTGGTAAAAAGAAACTTAAAGATGTTGTTGAAGGCGAAAAAGTATTAACACATACAGGACAATATCAAAGAATTCTTGACAAAGCTGTGACACAACATGACATGGCAATTGAAATAAAGTTTAATGGTCGCAATATTATTTGTTCTCCTAATCATAGATGGATTATTAATCGCGATGGCGCCGAAGTAGAAACGATGGCATGTCACTTAAAAAAAGGTGACAAACTTATAAAAAATATACATACTTGATATAGTTAATCCAAGAAAACATTTCCGGAGAAAGTTTTATGGAAGAAAAAGAATATCGAAAAAATATTAGCTGCAAAAACTGTAAGATAGAATTTATTGTAAGATTTAAAATGTCAGATCAAGGTTCTATTGCAAAGTGCAATAAACTATATTGTAGTAAATTATGCAAAAAAGAATATCTTAAAAAAAATGGTACAAGTAATTCTATAGAACTTGTGTGTAGATATTGCAAATGCACTTACTATAAGCCTGAATCACTTTCAAAAAACTCAAAATTCTGTAGTAGAGTTTGCCAAAATAGAAGTTATGCCAGTAGAAACAAGAAAGAAAAAAAGAACATTAATTGTAAAAACTGCAATAAAACTTTTATTGTTATAGAAAACTCTAAAAGAAAGTACTGCAGTCATGAATGTAGTCATGCTGGACAAAAAGGCAAGACAAAAATATTTACATGTGCAGTCTGCAAGGAAGAAAAGCACATACTTGAAAATGACAATAGGATGTATTGTGGTAGAAATTGCCAGTATAAGGCACAGTCTTTAGGTTTAATTAAGATTCCAACAAAAGGAAGATCAGGTTATAGAACTGATTTGCCTGATGATATGCGTTTTAAAAGTTCACTTGAAGCAGACTATGCAAGATTTTTAAAATATAAAAAAATAGACTTTAAATATGAAAGTAAGTGCTTTGAGCTTATTGACAAAGGTAAAATAAGAAGATATACACCAGACTTTTACATAGAAAAAGAAGGCTTATATGTTGAATTAAAAGCAGGTAGAAAAGACAAGAAATACTCTAAAAATTTAGAGTGCGTGCAATTAGTAAAAAATATTGGTTACAATATAAAAGTAATATACATGTCGGAATTTTATGACATGCTTAAGAAAGAAAAATTATATGAGGAGATTCCAAACATTGAAAGACGCAACTACAAAAAGTCAAGACACCTTATACGAAATTGAAGAAATTAATTTTGTTCACTATACTCGAGATATGATTGATATTGAAGTAGAAGGTGATCACACTTTCTATATTTCAGAAAATCCTGACGCTGATTTTGTTTTGACACATAATACAAGCTGGCCAGACATTGATACTGATGCAGGTGATAGAGATGAACTAATAAATGCTGCAAGAGAATTATATGGTAACGATGCTGTTATCCCAGTTTCAAACTTCAACACTCTTAAGCTTAAGTCTCTTGTCAAAGATATTGCAAAGTTTTATGATATTCCTTTTGACGAAGTCAATAAAGTCACAGGACCTTTACAAGAACAAGTCATGCAACTTGCTATGGATAAAAATCAAGAAAAGTCTGTATTTGTTTTAAAACATGAAGATTGTATGAAATATTCAGTTGAATATAATGAGTTTATGACAAAGTATCCAGAAGTTGCTGAACATGTTGAAACTCTGTTTATGCAAAACAGAGCTATTGGTAGACATGCTGGAGGTGTTATAATAGCAGATGCTGATAAGCTTGAACAATCAATGCCAATTGTTGGTGTTCGAGGTGAATTACAAACACCCTGGACTGAAGGTATGAACTTTAGAAATCTTGAAGATAATGGCTTTCTTAAGTTTGATTTCTTAGGATTAACACTGCTTAAAGATGTAGAAAATTGTATTTATCGTATTCTTAAAAAGAAGGGTAATGAAAATCCAACATTTTTAGATGCAAGATCTTTCTTTGACAAACATTTAAATTGTAGATACGTTAAACAAGATGATCTTAAAGTTTGGGAACACGTTTATAAAAATGGTAGATTTTGTGGAATATTTCAATTTACTGCTCCTGGCGCTAGAAATTTTGCAATAGAAGCTGAACCTGATTCTATTGAGGAATTGGCTGCGCTAACTGCGATTTATCGTCCGGGACCACTTAAAGCAAATGTCCATAAGAAATATGTTAAGGCTAAAAGAAATGTTGCAGACATCAAGTATGATCACCCTATCATTGAAAAGATACTAGGCCCAACATACAACTATGTAGTATTTCAGGAACAATTTATGTTATTGGCTCAAGAGCTAAGTGGCTTTAATCCTGGTGAAGCTGATAAACTTAGAAAAACATTAGTTAAAAAATCATTAGATACACTTCATTCTAAAGGATCAGAGAAAGCAATTGCTAGAGAAAAGTTTATAAAGGGTGCTAAAGAGTTGAACGACGTTCCCGAGCACATATCGTCTAAGTTATGGGCAGACATAGAAAACTTCGCGGTTTACGGCTTTAATAAAAGTTTACTGTTTAATACTTTAGTAGATACTTATGATTATAATGGAAATTATTTAGAAACAAAGGAGATTAAAGATGTTATTCCTGGGGTTTATGTTAAGTCAAGAGACGAAGAAACAAAAGAAGATATCTTTACACAAGTATTGGCAAATCATGATCATGGAGAAGTGCCAACTTTTAAGATTACATTGGAGGATGGACAAAGTGTTGAATGTACAATGCATCATAAGTTTAGAGTTGAAGATGGAAGGATGTTGCCGCTATGGTACATAATACAAGAAGATCTTTCGATTGTGTGTGTGGAAAAAGTTTTGCAAACAACTCCAGTTTAAATAGTCATCAAAAAAAATGTAATGTATTTTTAGAAAAGTCAACTGAGGGTATTGATTATATAGAGTGTAGAGTTTGTGGATATATTGGTAAAAATATTACATCTCATGTTAAAAAGCATCATTCTTTATCTAAAGCTGAGTATGAAGAAAAATATGGGTCTACTATATGTGAGAAAACAAGAGGTATATATGCTGTAAATGGTGATTGGATAACAAGAGCAAAAGAACGAGGTGATGATTTATCTGAATATTATGAGAAGTTAAGTGATAAAATATCAGAGGGTATTATGAAGTCTGACGCTGCTCGAGAAGCTAGAAGAAAGAATCTTTCTAGTTTGAACAAGACAAAAGAGTTTAGAGATAGATCATCAAAAACAGCTAAGAAAACATCAGAAAGAAAAGATATACAAAAAGAAAGATCAGAAAGGCTTGCTAGATGGAGGTTAAGTAATCCAGAAGAGTTTTATGAAAAATGTACATCTGTTATGCACAAGTCTTGGCAGTCAAAACCAGAAATTGATTTATTTAAAAAAGTAGACAGTATATTCCCTAATATGTTCAAAAGAAATCAAATTCTTAAAAGAACAGGTAAGTTTTTAACTACAAAAACAAATATTAGACAAATTGATATTATGTCGTTAGAAGATAAAATTATAATTGAGTTTGATGGTATACATCATTTTAAAGATGTTTTCAAGAAAAAAGGAAACTTGCAAGAAGTTAATAAAAAAGACAAAGAGTTAAATGAAGTTCTTGTTGAAGAGGGTTGGACTGTAATTAGAGTTTCTTATGATGAGTATGACTATAAAGACAATGGTACGTTTAATCAAGAAACATTAGATAAAGTAAGAAAAATAATAACAAATAAAACACGTGGTTTGTGGTTGTTTGGTAAGTCATACGTGTAAATTAATATTAAATATTATATTATAAAACAAAAAAGAAAGGTTGATAATGCCTCGTATTAAATCAATTGAATTTACTAATAAGCAGCAGACATTTGACTTGGAGGTTGCGCATCATGATCATCAATATTATTTAAGTAATGGGATTCTTCAATCAAACTCCCATGCTGTTGCTTATGCAATTGGTTCGTATTATGCTGCTTGGCTACACACACATTATGAGCCTGAATGGCTTGCTGCTATTTTACAGTCTGAAAATGGTAACCCTAAGGATATGTCAAAAGCAATATCAGAGATTAAATCTTTTGGATACGAAATTGCTGCTATAGACATTAATCATTCAGGTACAGAATGGGAATATTCAGAAGAGTTAAAAGCATTTGTTCCACCTTTGACATCACTTAAAGGTGTAGGAGATAAAGCTGTTGAAGAAGTATTTAGAAATCGCCCTTATAAAGATTTAAATAATTTGTTTTATGATGAAGAAGGTAAATGGAAACATTCAAAATTAAATAAAACAGCATTCGTTTCACTTGCAAAAATGGAATCATTTAAATCATTGGAAGAATTTAAAAGTGGAAAACTGAAACATCACAAGCAGCTTCATGATATGCTGATTGAAAATTATAATGACCTTAAAAAGGGTGAGTGGGGAATAACAAAGACAGCATATAAAAGAATGATTAAAAAAGGTGAGGTGCCTATTAAAATAGTAGATAGGTTATCAGATGAGTATGAGTTATTAGATGATTGGACAAGATCTGAGAAGATTAAAAATTATTTTGAGTTATCTAATGATGCATCTGATGATTTGTTATTTCCTCCTGAGTTATTGCAGAGGTTAAAAGATAAGTCTGTTAATTCTGTATTTGAGATAGAGAGTGGTAAAAAAGGAATTGGGTGGTTTACAGTAGTAGAAGTTATAAGAAAGACAACGAAGACTGGCAAGCCTTTTATGAGATGGAAATGTGTTGATTCTGATAATCGTAGTGGATGGTTAAGAGTGTGGGGAAATATAGATGATGATATAGAGTATGCGACTTGGATGTCTGAAGTTAAGAATGATGGTGGATGGGGAATGTCAACTAATTCAAGTAAAGTTAGAAAAATCAGTGCTTTTGATTAATACTTGAAGTATTATAAATGCTTTTCTGATATTATCATTTTATTTCCTTTAGATATAGTCTTATAGTAAGTATTTGATATAGCTTCTTAACAGAGCTTCATTTGTATTACTTGATAGTTTTGACAAATCATAAGTTCTATTAATAGCTGTTCTAACCCAATCTGCAGGATCTTGTGCTAGCTTTCTAATTATTTCACCTGAAGGGTCTATTTCTAATAAATCTTCACGATTAGCTATATTTCTTCTAACAAAACCAGCATCATCATTAGCTAACTTTCTAATTATTTCACCTGAAGGGTCTACTACTAATAAATCTTTATTTGCAGCTATATACCCTCTAACAGAATGACTTTCGTCTGTAGTTAGTTGTCTAATTAACTCACCTGTAGCGTCAACTTCTAGTAAATCATTACGATCTGCTATGTTAACTCTAACATCTTCGTTTTCATCTTTAGCTAGTTGTTTGATTAACTCACCTGAAGTGTCCATTTTCAATAAAGTTTTATTTGCAGCTATATCTTTTTTGTGACGTTTATCTTTTAATAGTTTTTTTATTAGCTTACCTGAAGCATCTAATTGTAATAAATTTTGATATTGTATAATATTATCACGTAAAAACCCACCTTTTTTGTAGAGCTTTTTAATTAATTTACCTGATGAGTCTATTTTTGAAAAATCATATTTTCTACATATTTTTCCTGCTATAGAAAAATCATCTAACCTTGTAATTAGCTGTCTAATTATCTCACCTGTAGGGTCAGCTTCTAACAAATCTTTGCGATTAGCTATTGCATTTATAACACTATCACTTTTATCTTGAGCTAGCTGTTTGATTATTTCACCTGAAGGGTCAGCTTCTATAAGATTACCAGATTCTGCTAAAGTACATTTAATATCAATATTATCTTCTTTGATTACTAATAATAATATCTCTTTTCTGTCTCTTGAATACTCTAATATTCCTTTTAATTCTTCAGAAAAATCTTCTAAATTGTCTTCATTCGCAGCTCTTAATATTTCATACTGCTCTAAATTTATCGACTCATAATAAGATTTATAATTTATTTCTAGTCTCTCAGGCTTTTCAACATCTTTAAATAAAGTATCAAACCTGTTGCTGATATAACTTTTAAACTCTTCTTCGCTAGTTGGTGTATTATTTCCGTCTACAGACGCTTGTCCTTCCATTAAGTTTACTTCGTTATTCTTCTTAGCAAAACTGATACATAACTTCCTATCAGGATCACTTATACTCATGTTCTTCTTTATACAATAATACATGTGCAAATTAAGTCTTCTATGGTAGTTTAAAAACATATTCCCACCTGAAACTACACTTGTACACCAATTCATCTTTCCAATTATTCTACCTACACCACCACTAACACTCTTATCGTACTCTAACTCACTGCCATTCCAGAATGATCTAGCTAGACTAATAGAGCCTTTAATCGTTTTAGGATAACATATGATCCAGTCAGAATCATTTATAATAACTTCAAAGTCTGGATTAACTGGCCCTTGTTTTAAGCAGTTGATATAAGCTTTAGACTTTAGAATCATTGAAGAAGAAGCATCAAAGAATTTGAGCATATCATCATAAGTAATTTTTTTATCTTTTAGATCTTTTAAGCTTAGACTAGCTCTATATCCGCCAGGGACATCTACTTTTGCTTCTTCTCCCTTGTTCCATTTAGAAGCTATAAGATCTTTATAGTTTTTGTACTGTGCTACAATGTCTTCGATAGAGTGATTTTGATCTGAGCTGTAAGTATTAATGATGACTTGTAAGAAGTTTTCATCTTTTATAAACTTATTATTTGGAGCTGCTTGTTTATTTAACTTTACTAGAGTATTATAATCATCTTCACCTATAACTTCTATGACTTCATTACGACTTATTTCTAATAATAAGTTGTTATTTATGAAATTATGCCATTCAGTTAATATGTCTTTAAATTTATTTCTGTTTAACATGCTCGTTTATTACCCTCTTTTACTTTTTTTTAAAGCTTGACTTCTTAATTGACGAAATAGTTCATAATTTGCAGCATCATTTCTATTAAGCAAGTTGGTATAGAATTCTATGTCTTCTTGATTATTACTATTCTCTGTATTTGAGATGTCGTTTTCTGGTCTTTCGTTGTTGTTATTTTCTGGACTTGCGTCATTATGATCAGCTACAACTTCTCGATAAGTGTCACTAAAAACTTCATCGCTTTCAGATAGTATATTTCTAATTAGTTTTCTTAGGCTAAATTCAGTTATAATCATGCTTAACTTCTCCTATTTCATTTTTATATATTTATATTTATTTGTGTAAATGTAATTATATATTTTTATAATAAATTTATAAATGCAATATTTATATATAATTTTTAGTACGCTCATGAAAGGAAATAACATTGAGCAAAAAGACAATATCATTAAATAAAATATTAAAATTTCAAGATATAAAAAACATTACTATGAGGGCTTTTAATATTACTTCGCAAGATTTTGATTTAAAGTATTACCCTGTTAAAAATGTCATTAAAAATTCAGGTCATAAAGGACATAGCGCTGGAGGCATTGGTAATAGTGGTAGAAAGTATGCTACACCGTCACTAAATGTATTATATAGTAAATGGTACGCTTCAAGAGACCCAAACTGGTTATATTCTCATCCTGAGTATTTTTGGGAAGGTTTAGCTTGTTCTTGGGAAGTTTCTGCGCCTAAAGCAGGTTCAAATATTGCTAAAGAGTTATTAAGCCCTAAGACAAATAAATACATACAAAGTCATCCTCACATGAACATTGAGTATATTGAGCCAATTGATACGTTTAATCTCGAATGGAATATATTTGATTGGGGCGCAGGTGTTGGACTAACTACACTTTTATTGTCCCAAAACTTTCCAAAGTCAACAATATACTATTCAGGTACACCATGTTCAGGCGAAGTAAAGTTTTTCAAAGAAGCTATCAATTATTTATCTGCTAAAGGATTTGACTTTAGTAACATTAAAATAATTTATTTAAAAGATCACGATTTATTGCCACCGCTTGATCTTTTAGTAGGGATTGAAATAGTTGAACATTTTACTCACCCTATGAAGTTCTTAGAACCTTTACTTGAAAAAGTAAAAATCGGTGGAATGTTTGCTCATTCTTCATATTGGAATTCAGAAAAGAAAATGCCAACTTTAGGACATTTTTTAGAATACAAATTTGATTCATTTAAAGGTTTTCTTTACAGCGACAAAGATATACATGAAGGAAAATCAAGTATTAATTTGCCTCATGGTTCGCCAGGAATAAGCGCAGCTTGGCACAAGTCTATGAAGAACAGAAAGTGGAAAAAGTTAAAGAATGATCCTTTCTTCCACAAACCTGTTTTCTGGCAAAAGACTATTGAAACTTTGAATTGCGTAAAATAATATTTTAAAAGGCTTATAATGAGATTCACAAACATATGTCTTGAAGGACCTGATTGTAGCGGTAAAACTACATTGTTTAACAACATACATAAAAAGACTAATTTCAAGTACAACATACAAGATAGAAGCTGTTTATCAATGTATGTATTTGCTTGTATGTATAATAGAGATACTAAGTTTTGGTATAACAAGCTTATGACAGACATTAAAAAGCTAGATACCTTATACGTTATTATGATGCCACCTTTAGAAGAAGTTATTAAAAGATTAAAAAAGCGTGGTGATAGTATTCATGATGAAAATAGTATAGTTGATGTATGGAATTCATTTAATAAGACATCTAAGACTTTATTTACAAAGGACTTTCCTAATGTTTTGTTTTTAAGTGGCAAAGATAAATTTGATAGCGTTGAAAAAGTTATTTATAGAATCGATTATTTAAATAAACTAAAAGGTTCTAAATTAATAAAAGATTTAGTTATTGAAAGCAAGAAAAACGAAATACTTAATATAAGTTGTATATCAGAAGTAAACAAAGAAGACTTAGACTACTCTGTATTTGATTTCGAAGAAGAAAAAGTTTATTATAACAAGATCATGAGCGGGTTTTTAAATAAAATATCTAAAGAGTTTATTGGATTAAATGAATGCAATAAACCACAAACTCATGAAAGTAGACGGTTTATATATACAGATGATAGTTGTATATCTATGATTCATTTGTTATTTAGAGACAATGAAATAGACTTTAATGTAACAATGAGATCTTCTAATGTCGTTAACACTTTATGGGCTGATTATGAATTTTTAAAAATTCTAGCTTATGAAGCGTCAGAAAAGTTAGAATTTAAATATATACCAGTTAAGTTAAGTTTAAACATTAGATCAGCGCATATTATCCCATAGGAGAATTGATGAACCCGCAATTTATTATTTATACAGGACCAATGTTCGGTTCTAAAACAACAAGACTTTTAGGAGACATTGATAGATTTTCTAGAAAAGGCAAGAATGTATTATCTTTTAAAGCAAAGAGAGATGTCAGGTATGAAAAAGACAAAATATGTTCACACAATGGAGGCTCTTGTTACGCATACTGTGTTAATACGAGCGAAGAGTTATACAGCATCTATGAAGAGATAAACAAATATGAAAAAGTTGATGTAATTGCTGTAGACGAAGCATTTATGATATCTGAGGTTGCGCCTGTTTTAATTTCTTTATATCAGAAAGGTATAACAGTAATAGCATCATCAATACAATTAGACGCAAACGAAAAACCTTTTGAGACAATAAGAGACATGTTGCCTTGGGCAACAAAAATAGAGATATGCTCTGCTGTTTGTTCAAAATGTGATCAAGATGCTTACTTTACTGAGGCTTTGTTTGATATACACAATGCAACGCAAGAAGAGAAGGTAGGCGCAGGAGCTATGTATGAGCCAAGATGCATGAAGCATTATACTAATTTTAAAAATTTTAGCTAATATTTAGTTATTACTATAGCTTTAAATTAGAAAGAAAATTAAAATGCCCAACAATTTTGACTATGAATTAGATAGCAGTCTAGATTTAGATATAAATGACGAAAAAAGAAAAGAAATTAGATCTTTTCTAACTACAGACATGTATATAACAAATGTAAAGGGTATAGACGTTTACGCTATATCAAACATGAATCCTGAGTTTGGTTCAAACGACAAAGAAAAACTAAAAAAAGAAAAGCTCATGCGAAGTTGTATTGATTGCATTCGTAGTTTAGATACGTTAATTTCAAAAAAAAGAATAAAACCAAAAATAGATGAATTGTTTAAAAATATACTCTTTGTTAAAGGTAGTTCTAAAAACAATATTGAAGTTAAAGCTGCAATTGACAACTACAATCCTATGAATAAAAGTTTAAATAAGTGGAAAGCTATATATATTCAATTTGATGATCTTATTATTGTTGACGTAGACGCTTTTATTAAAAAAGACATTTTAAATAGTCATAGCTTAGTAAACAGTCTTGTTCATGAAGTAGGTCACGCTGTTCATTTAAAATATATTACTAAAGGAAGCAAAGGGTACTATGACTTTGTATCTAGAAAGTTTATTGACCTTTTAAATGAATTAAAAAGAATACCTCAGAATTACATTTACAAGTCTAGTAATGCTGAAAAGAATAGAATAGAAGACTATTTCCTTGATGAGTGGGATGACATGTTAGATAGTATAGTAGCTTTAGCTAAAGATCCTACTAATAAGTCTAAGGCTATAGACTTTACAACTTATTTGAATGACTTGTTTGAAGAAAATCTTAAAAGCAAAAATACAGTCAAATCAATGATAGATACTTTGGTTACACTGCTATCGTCAAACGAAGTCTATTATGATAACAGTGAATTTAATAAAAGCTTTGGATCAATGCAAGCTGAGTTTGAGTCAATACCCACTGAAGATTTTGCTGAGACATTTAGAATGTTTATATTCCACGAAGACAAAATGAGTCAGTGGAATATAAATAGGTTGTTTAATACGTTTGAGAAATCAAAGGCTAGGGGTAGAACAATTATAGAAAACAGAGAAAGTGCGTCTAGTATTATAAAGAATTATATTTTACATTTTATAGAAGGAGTTAGATGAATAATAGACCAACATGGGATGAAGTTTGGATGAAAATGGCAGAGACAATTTCGTTAAGGAGTCATCACCCAGAGTGGAAAGTAGGATCGCTTATCGTATCAACAGATAATACACAAGTTCTTTCTTTAGGGTATAATGGCAATGCTGCTGGAATGTCAAACGTACCTCAATCTACACAGCCTGGTGAAAGCGGTTTGTTACATGCAGAGATAAATGCTTTGTTAAAGCTTGATTATAACAATCCAAAAGATAAAATTATGTATTTAACATTAAGCCCTTGTGAAAACTGTGCAAAAGCAATTGTAAATAGTAAAATTAAAAGTGTTGTATATAAAACAAAGTATAGATGTGATAGAGGTATTAAAATTTTATTGGGAGCAGGAATAGAAGTTATACAGTACCATAAATAAAATTAAATTAAATTAAATTGTATTATCATTTATAATTAGATATAAATCATAATTATATAAAAAATAGCAGGGAAATAAAGTAATGCAGTTTAATTTATCTGAATTAATATATGAATCTAGCAATAAAGATGTTCATAAAGTTTTTGAAAACAATAAAATAGGTGATGTTACTGATCCTACTCAAGATAATGAGCAAGTAACTTTTAATGAGTTAAGACCAAAGCTTGCAAAAATTGCTGATTGGTTAGAGAAAAAAGTTGGTAGTAGTGAAGATATAAACAAAGAGCTTGAGTCTTTTATATCTTCTTTAGACAATCCAGGAATTGAAGACATTAAAAGTGATGGTGTTTTTAATAGAACTTTATTGAATAGACTAACTGCTATAGACATTACTGGGACTAACTTTAATATAAACCCAGTAAACGTTAAAAAAGGAGCAGATCAAGAATCAGGTGCTACTTCTATAGATGTTAATGCTTATAAAAATGGAGCGCAGATAATTCCTTTTTTATTGGAGGTTGATGGTCCATCTGCTGGTGTTGGTGAATCTTTTTATGTTTTGTTGATGCCTCTTATTGGTAGCGTTTTAAAAGAAAAAAACAAGAAATTGCACAGTGCTGTTTTTGACATTGAAATACCTGTGGGTGAAGATAACAAAGTAATTTGGACTAGTATTAAAAAGATTCCTGTTTTGATGTTGAATTCCGTGGAGGAGCTTGAAGAGTTAAAGGTTGCAACTAGATTAATTGGTGATCAAAGTCTTACTAAGTTTAAGAAGTATTCTATTAAGCTGAATCAGAGAAGAACACAACGTCCTTCAGAGACAAGTTCTTCAAAGACAAACGATTCGTTTAATCGAAAAGGTACGATTATTCATGAGCAATATGATCTATCAGATGCTTTTCTTATTACAGAACATATAAGCCCAAGTAAATTCATGCAAGCATGTATAAGAAAAATAAAAAGAAAATATTTCGATAGAAATAATCCAAAGTCATTTGACATTGAAAAAATTAAAATAATATTTAATAAAGAGTATACGAATTTATTAAAAAATGCAAAAGATAAAAAAAATATTAAAAACACTTTAAAAGCTTCAAAAGGATTAATATCAAGAGATTTTAAAGAAGGCGAAAGAAAAACAAAAATAGAACAAGCTTTTAATCAGTTTTTTGAAGAAAAATTTCCTGAAAGTACTGTTAGTGATAAAGATACTATCAATCAAGATAGTGAAGAGTCTAAACCAGATGCTGCTGGAAATTTAGAATCTACCCCTATTGAGACTGATGCGGGTGATATTGTTTTAATTACAACTACTCCTGCTGAAGAAGAAGCTGCTACTGAAGAAGAAGCTGCTACTGAAGAAGCTGCTGCTACTGAAGAAGAAGCCGCTACTGAAGAAGCTGCTGCTACTGAAGAAGAGGCTCCGGCTGAAGAAGAGGCACCGGCTGAAGAAGAAGTAGAAGAAGAAGTAGAAGAAGTAGAAGAAGAAAAAGAAGGGTATGTTTTAGCAAGTCTGTTAGGTGAAGACACTAATGATGATAATACTTATAGCGATGATCAGCATAAACGAAATATTGGTATAGCTGAATTAAATAAACTAGATAAAGATGTTGATAATGATGTAGATGATCCACTGGTTCTTTTTAAATTTGCGCTTGAAGATATAGTTGTTAAATTAATTAATATTTCTAAAGAACCAGATAAAAAAGAAAAAATTGAAAGGGTATTGGGTAGTGGCTGGAATAAAATAGCGAAAGAGTTTATAAAGAGTCATGGTGATCCTAGTAGTAAAGAAGATATTGATGCTATAGCAGATATAGCTGAGTCTGATCCTAAAGCTGACGCTGAAACTGATCCTAAAGCTGACGCTGAAACTGATCCTAATGAGGATTCTGAATCTACTTCTATTGAATCCGAATATCAACCACCACTTCTTAATGTTCCAGACTTTTCATGGGATAATACTGATAGCGCTAATGAAGATTTATTAAATCTTCATGACTTAATAAGTAATAATACAATTTCTCCGCTAACTCCTACACCAACTATTAGCAATGAAGAATTTTCTAGACAAGATCCTGTAACACATATTGAAGAGATTGTATCAAGTAATGAAGAAACAAAGAAATATTATGATGATGCTGATGTTAAAGAAAGAGCAGTTGTTAGAAATGGTTTATTAGCTAAGCAAACATTATCACAAATGATTCAAGCAACAAATCTAGCTATAGATAAAGCAATCGCATCATTACCTAACACAATTGGCGGAGTTGATATTTCAAAATCTATAACCAAAGCAGATGAAAAAAGTATTGAAAACTTTGATGGCATTGTAGATTATAATAAAAATGTAAGGGAAGAAATTATTGCTGCTTTAAAAGGTTCAACTGATTTTAAAAATTCTGAATATGTTACTCAAGAATTATATAATGTAAAGGCAAAAAAAGAAAAAGCTACAGCTAAGAAAGCTACAGCTAAGAAAGCTACAGCTAAGAAATCTACTACTAGCACATTATCCAGTTCAAAAAATTATTTTTATACTATGCCGCTTTCAGGTTTGTTATTTGAGAGTAGTGGCACAAATATTAATGCAGCTGCTATGTCAATTGCTGATATTATACAGTTAGCAACAGTAAACGCACAAATAGAGATTCAAAATATTCATAATAAACATCAATTAAAAATGCAAGAAGAAGATGAAAAAGTTTTAAGAACAAGACAAGAAAAAGCTTATCAAATTAGTAGAATAACACAATATAGTAACTACACTTATCTTAAAAGAAGAATAGACAATACAATTTTCACTATTATTAATCAACTAGAAAAAGCAATAATAGATCAGAAATTATCTACTCTACAAGCAAGAGACGCAAATTATTACCGAGATAGAACTGCTGGTGTTGAAGATATGGATAATGAGCATAGAGATAAAGCATTAGCTGCTATATATGCTACAAAAACTGCAGCAGCAGGATTAGGTACTGTAGGAGTTGCCACAGGAGGTGCTGCAGTTCTTGTAGGAACAGCATCAGGTATTGCTGGAACAGCTGGCGCTGTTGCTCTTGGAGGTCTAGTGGTAGCAGGAGCTGTATTTTCATTACCAGTAATTGGATTAGCAGGATACACGTTTTATCAAAAAAATAAAAGAGAAATAAAAAAACAAGAAAATAAAAGAAAACGTGATAGACTTATACAAGCACAAGAAGACGCAAATGCTGCGCAAAGAGAAGAATTAGATATTGATAGACTAAAAGTAGATCATAAACGAACTATTATGTGTCTCAACGAGATTTTAAAAGAAGTTTGTACAAGAATAGAAGTTATTAGGAATAATCCTGTATTTAAAGAGTATATTGGCTTTGATGAAGATTCACCTGCTTATTTGCAACTAGGAGCAGCTGATACAGTTAAAAGACAAACTGTGGATCCAGATTCTAGTGTTAGAAACCAGAGACTTCAAGCTAATTTTAATATTATATATAAAAAACCATTATCAGTTTTATTATTTGAAGACACAGACAATAATTCTAAAGTTAGTGATACTATTAATTATAGCGACATAAAACCAATTATTGAAAAGCATATACCTGATTTGATTAAAGCTGATAGAAACAATATGATTCCTGTACTTATTGAGCAGTTTATAGATACAATTACTGGATGTGGTGATTCAATAAAAGGTTTGCCTGCACCTAAGAGCGTTAAAAGTATAGTAAGCGATTATATTCCAAGAGATGTTCAACGTGGCAAACCAATGTTACAAGCGCCATCAGGAATACCAGCAATGATTGGTGCACCAACATCAGCAGATCAAGAATGTAGTGTTATGCAAGTGCTAAACATATTGAATAATGCTGGAAGAAGAGACTTAATGATATCTTTCTTAAGTAGTTTATCAAGTCAAGATAAAGAATATTACAAACCGGGAGATAGCTTTTCTGGTGTAATGGAAAACATGTCAAGCGATGATGAATTAGATAGCTCTGTTAAAAAAGAAATATTAAATGATAGTGAAGCTAATGAAATTATTAATACAGTTAGAGAAGATTTATTTAATATTTCTCAAGAAAACTTTGACAAGTTATTAAAGTTAGAGGGTATATTTGGTAACTTAGATAGCCAATTAAAGAAAATAAAAAGCACATTATCTTCTTTTGGAATTGAATTGAAAGAAGACATTAAAAACAATTTACTAGAAGAAACAAAGAGAGAAGATGTATTAAATAGTATATGTAATATAGACAGTGATAGCAAAGAATTAAGTTTAGACTTTATATTTAACTACTTAAGTAGAATATTAGCTATAGAAATTAAAATTGATTTCAAAGAAGATGAAGATAAAGTTTTAAACAATTCTGATATTTTGTCATTAATAAGATTTAATTCATCAGTTAAATTATTAGAAAAGATTGATGAAACAAATAAAAAGAAAATTAAAAAGTATAAGAAAGAATCTGAAGTTCATAAAAGAATTTTTAAAGCTGTGGCAAAAAAGATAAAAGAATCAGAAAACGAAAAATTGAAGAAAATTACTTCTAAAGGAAGTGAATTAAAGCTAGAGAATGATTATATTTATGCTAGTGGTATTAAACAATTATTAAAACAAAGAAGAGTTATATATGAACAATAAAAAGTTAACAGAGCTTGTAAACATTTCAGGAGGATCTGGTATTATAGGCGTTGGTACTACAGCTTTAAAAAACTTTTTATCTTTAACTGGAATGGTATTGAATATTGTAAACTATATTATAAGTTCTTTAATATCAGTTTTATACGGAGATTTTAGTAAAGTTAACAGTAACTTTGAGTCAAGAAACAAGTCGCTTGTTGACTCTATTGATAGTAATATTCAAAAAGCAGGTGTAACTGATGAGGTTAAAGTTTTTACTTTTTTACAGTCACCTAATCTTTATATAATAGATAAAGTTGCAACTGCAGAAAATATTAAAAAAATACCAGGTGTTGAGGCAATAGGTGGAATAGCAAATTTTGCTGCAAAAGCAATTTTAAAAAATGGAAAATTTGCTGGAGATAAAAACAAAAAAGGATTCGTTACGTTTTATCCTTATAGAAGTGCTGAAGAACAAAAAAAGTTAGGTAAGTTAGATGAAGAAGGAAAAAATAACTTAAATGCATGGTTATCTTCACAAGCTGTTAATGATCCTGAAATGCTTAAGTTGTTGAATATTGTTATGACTAAACCTCAAAGTAAAATTTCTAAAAAATTTAACAGCTTAATGAATGTTGGAAATTATAGTGAAATAGGTCAACTTCTTGCAGACTTGAAAAGCAAGACTAAGCTGACTCAAACTGATGAGAGTAAATTTAGTATAAAAAATGTATTATTAGAAAACAATTCTAATGAATTAAAAGGTAAGAAATTTGTAGAATTTATAGAAGGACTTCTAGAGGAAGTAATAAAAATAAACGATATAAGCGAAGATAAAACTATAAAAGAAATAAATGACTTCAAAGAATTACAAAAAGAAATAAAAGAAAAGTTAATAGAAGAAATTGTTTTTTACAAGTATGTTGAATGTATAAATGGCGTTAATATTACTTTGTTAAATAATGTAAAGAGTTTTATTTCTAATAAAGATCATAGATTTGAAGTAAAAAACATAGATAATTTAGATAATTTTTTTAAAAATCTTAAAGGTAGCTCAAGTTTTTCAAATCAAACAAAAAAATCAATTTCTTCAGTATCAAAAATGAAAGAATCATTTGATAAAATAAATAGTATTAGTAACAATAAAGAAAAAGTAAAAGTAATAATATCATTATTAGATAATATTGTTGAATATGAAAATATTTTTAATGATGTAAAAAAACCTACTTCTACAAAAAATAAAGATACATATAAAGAATTAATGCTATCTTCACCAGAACTTGTTAAATTAAATAAAGAATCAAAAAACTTATTAACTGCAATTAAAGGATATAATAGTTTTGAAGAAATTAAAAAAGTCAATAATATTCTAAAAAAACAAATTTTAAGTAAAATAGAAAAAACTGAAGAAAACTATTACAATGATAAAGATATTATTAACGAAGTATATTTATGTAGTATTGAAAAATTTATGTTTGAAAACAAACTAGAAAGAAAGATTTGAAAATATGAATATCTTAAATGAAAAAATGATGATAAAGATATTATCAGAATCATATAATAAAAGATTAAACTTTTTTTTAGAAAACAAAGAAAGTAATCTTTCTAAAATAGATCTTAAATTAGTGGGTATTGGAACAAAAGTAACTCATAAGCCAACTGGTCTTGTTTATTCTGCAGGTGATCCACCAATAGTTTCTCAAGGTGAAAAAAGATTTTTAAATTTAATATTACCTGACAGTCCTAGAAAAGGTCTTGAGAAACCTCAATCTAGTCAAAATCTTGTGCTTGATGATAGTAATCCAGGAAATCTTATAAAACCAGATAACAATAAAAATAAAAGCTTTAAAAGTATAGAATCAAAATCAGAATATATATTAGTTGATATTAATGATAAAGATGAACTATCCCAATACGAGATTTAAAAGGTATAAAAATGAATTTAGAAAAATTAATTAAAGACGCTGTAGATCAAACTTTACTTGAAAAAGGATTGAATATACATAAGTCAGAAAAAAATGAAACAGATGCTAAGCAGTATAATTCAAATGTTATCTCTGAGGCATATGTTACACAAGCTGGCAAGTTTGATTTAAAAACAGAATTGCTATCACAAAAAACAAAAAAAGCGCATCAAGAATTGTTAGAAGGATATGTTAAAGAACTTAATACAATATCTTCTAAGCTCGATGGCGTAGATAAATCTGCAGCTAATTTAAATAATTCACAGTTTAGATCTTTAAAAATTGATGAAACTTATAATTTAAATGCAGCATTTTTACATGGTTTATACTTTCAAAACATTTCAGACTTAAGCAGTCAAGTAACTGTTGATTCTTTAACTTACATGAAATTAGCTAGAGACTTTGGGACATTTGATAGATGGCAAGAAGACTTTATCGCTTGCGGTTTATCAGCTAGAAATGGTTGGGTTGTTACAATGTATAGTACTCAACTTAGAAGATATATAAATACAGTTATTGATTTACATAGTCAAAATGTTATGATAGGTATGCAACCAATTATAGTTGTTGACTGTTGGGAACATAGTTACTATAGAGACTATTTAAAAGATAGAAAAACTTATTTATATGGTATGATGAAAGAATTAAACTGGTCTGTTATAGAAGAAAGAATTAAAATTTCTGAAAAGATTCACAAAGTATTAGGGTAAAGTTATGTCAAAAAGATTTATAGAAAATGTATCACTAATTTTAGAAAAAAAAAGTAATCCTACTTTAAGAATTCTCTTAGAAGAAGATGAAGAAAAAAAGCCTGACGCTTTTGACATGGGGCCTGATGGCGATGATATTGATAAAGAACCTGTAGATTCAGAAGAAGATGTAGATTCAGAAGAAGATGTAGATTCAGAAGAAGATGTAGATTCAGAAGAAGATGTAGATCCAGAAGAAGATGTAGATCCAGAAGAAGATAACAGAGAATTAATTAATCAAGACCTGAAAGCTACAGCTCAAAAAATAGCTAATATAAAGGACGCTGCGCTAGACTTTACATATAATGTTGAAAGCGATAACAGTAATAATATTAAAAACTATTTTGAGAAAAAATTAAAACTTGAGTTTAATAATAGAGTATCATACAATAGTTTATCTATTAATGACTTTTTATTTGAAGAAACTTCTGTTAAAGACATGGAAGCTGCGTTATCAGGAGCAAAAGAAGCAATAGAGTCTGGTCAAGAATTTATACAATTAGCGAGTAATAACAATATTTCTATTGATCAATATCTTTCAATATCAAAAGATGCTTTTGTTAATTTTGATAATTTATTCCAAAAAGAAAATTTTATTATACAAACAGTAGCAGACTTATTAAAATCAAGAGCACCTGTAAATGCAAAAAAATATTTTGATGAGTTTATTGATAAGTTTGAAAATTATTTATCAGCAAGTAAAGGTATTGAGATAGATAGAAGTTATTTGAGCAATATTAACTTTAAAACTGCAGCAGGTGGTAAAGCATCAGGATAATAATGAAGCAAAGCAAAAAACAAAAAAAACAAGTTACAAAAATACTAAATAATAAAACTATACATTTTGTTTTACCCGGTGAAATTCATAGAAAGCTTAGAGCTTTATTGTTTCTTAAAGAATCGTCAATGCAAGCATTCTTTAAATTAATGTCTGAAAAGTTTATTGAAGGCGATCCATATATTATGGACATTCTAGAAAAAAGAATTTCAGATATAAAAAATAAAAAACTAGACAACTTAAGAGAAATAAACGAGAAAGATCTGTACAATGCTATTGAAGAAAATTCGCCACTTAAAAAAGATGATTGACTATAAAAGCTACGTAGAAAAAGTTATTAGCTATGTAGAAAAAGATTATAATAGTAAAATACAAGAGTTTAAAAACGATATCAACATTATCAAGCAAGACAATGAAAATAAAAATAAAAAAATTAGTGATCTTAATGAAAAAATAGGCTTCTATGAGAGGGAAACAAAAGCATTAACAGACGATGTAATTCTTCTGTCAACTGCAATAAAAGATATATATTATTCTGTTGAAGGATTAGTTATATCCATTGAAAGTAATAATTTTGATCTTGAAGAGCTAGATGAAGATGAAAAGAAAAAAGTATTTCACTAATTAGTTGCATATTTAATTTAAATTAAATATTTAGTATAAAGATATATTTTCATAGAGGTTGTTATGATAAGTAATAATAGAAAAAAATTATTAATGCTCGCTGAGTCTTTACTGTTTGAGCACTCAATAAACGAATGGTCTAGATCAGATTATAATGGTAGAAAGTTTCCAAACTATACAATGTATGATAGACCAGCTGATAAAATTGATGGTAATAATCATTATGAGCCAAGTTATGAAGAGAAATTTGAATTACCACTAGCACCATCAGACATCATGTCAGATCATATTACTACACTAACAGTTAGTCATGAAGAGCTAAGCGATAAAAACTATGTCCCTAAGAACAATATAGAACTTATGAGGGCAATAAATTCTATAATGAAAAGTAAAGACATGACTCAAAAACAGATAGAAAAAATTTGGAATATAAATAAAAAAATATTAAGTAAGGTATAATACTAACAATGAAAAATACAAGTCTAAAAAGAAGGATTAAAAAGCTTCTAGAAAACAAAAATACTGAATTTAAAAGAAAATATTTTATGTTATCTTCTCTATCACTTAACGAGTCCATAGAGAATAGCGATATTTTTTCTAAGTCAAAGTGTTATTTGGACAATCTTTTAAATTCAAACGGAACTTACCCAAGTGAAGATTCTATAGTTAACTTATATAAAGAGTCTTTAATCAAAGACAACTTTAGTAAAAAAGATATTAATAACAACATAGAATACATTAAAAACTTTTCTAGTCTTTTGTATGCTAATAAAAACTTAGTTGAGTCAATAATTGACGATGAACTTTCTTCAATTATGATGAACAATAAAAGATTAGACATGAAACTAAAAGATGTAATGATAGAGTCTTTCTGCAGAAAAACAAGTCTTTTCCTAGAATCAGAAAATCTTGATGGTTACAAAGAAGATGAAGGTGAAGATCTAGGACTGGAAAGTATAGAAGATGAGGGAAAAGAAGAGTCTGACGTTTTGAAAAAAAGTGCTGTTGATAGACTCCTTAGAGAATATGATTTCTTATTCAAAGTAGAAAAAGTACCTTATATAAGAAGTAAATTAAAGTTTTTTATTCCTGTAGAATCTACACAAGAGTTTATAGACAAAATAATTCCTATAACAGATAAACTTGCTATTATAAAAAAATACGATTTAATTGTGAATAAAAAAGCTAGTATTAAAGATTTAAGAAAACTAGAGATAATATTCCATATAGACTACTTTTTAAATATAAAACAAGAGCTGGTAAAGAATGATGAGTTAAATAAGTTAACAGATGATATTAGAGAAAAGACCACAAAAGGTTTATCAGCATTTTGGCAAAGTCAGATAGGGACAAATTTAGACTCAAGTACATTAAAAAGCATAAAAAACTTTCAAGCTACATCTTCTTATATTGATCCTACTATAAAACAAAAATTAAAAGCTATAAGAAAAGCAATGATAAACAAAGGTATATTTTCAAAAAACAATATAGACTTAAGTAGCATATTAGAAAAAGATTTATTTGCTTTACTTGAAGCATGTTTATCAAAAGATGATAGCAAGTTTTACATGAAAACTAAAAAAGTAGATATGGGTTTAGAATACTTAGATGATGATGAAAAAATAAAAACGATAGAAGATAAAGCTGGATACAGTATTGTAAGTCAAATAAAAAGAGATTTAGACATTGTTTATCCAATTGGTGAGTCTAAAGAAGACAATGATGAAATGTCTGATGATGACTATTTAGAGTATCTATATGATTTAGAGAGTGAAGAATCTGAAAAATCTGCTGAAGATGCTTTAGACAAAGAAGAATACGGTGATAGGTATCTTACTTCTAGTGAAGCTGAGTTGGCTGAACCTGATAGTGAGTTCTACGAAGACAAAAAAAGCGTCTATAAAAAAGAGAAATTTAAGAAAAAAGATAGCTCAGGCGAGTTTATCAAAAATGAAAAAACAGGAAAAGATAAAGTTTTTGTACGGGATGCCATTGATCAGCATGGTGATAAAATTGTTGTAGGCTATAAAACTATTTACAACGAAGACGGTGAGCCTATTGGTAAGTTTGAGTTTGAAGAAAAAGAGTCGATAGATCTATCAAAATATTTCAAAGGAACAAAAAAAGAAAGAAGAAAGTCTCATATTGATGAGCTTATAGACATGTCAACTTCTCCTGCTGAAATGGAGAAAGCTTTGAATAAGTATAGTAATATTGATCCTAATAAGAGATTTAGCTATGACAAGCTTGCTGATTTATCTCATGGAAGATTTACTAATCATTCTGGTGTAAGGCAAGAAATAAACAAGACTTGGTTTAAAGCGCTGTTTTTCAATGCTTCTCACAATAAAAAAGGTGAAATTTACAATGAACTTTTAAGAAAGTTTGTAGAAGTTTTGCAAAAGAAAGACTTGTTTAGAAATGTTGGAGGTGTTAAGCAAGCTGTTTCTCAAAGTTTATCAAAAAAAGATATAGATGACAAAGGTAAAACTTTGACAAAAGATGCAATATCAGCATACTTTACTAAAGACTTAAAAACAGTTGCATCTTCAAGCGACATTGTTGATAGCTATGACATTGAAAGATATTTTTCTGGAGAATTAAGAGAAGAAGGACAATATGACGATGAGAGTAAAGTTAAAAATGATATATTAGATGAATTACTTAACAGTAATGGACTATTTAGACATTTTTCTACCTCTTTGATGAAGGATTTTTATAATAAAGAAATATGGTCTAATTTAGAGTTAGAATTAGCCCACGCAGTTGTTGAATATTTCCAAAAAAGCTTTCCAAACAATAACATTGGTACTTCTTTATCTCCAGGTGAAAAGTCTGATAAAGTTAAAAAAGAAGAAGGCAAGATTTTATTTAACCCAATAATATACTGGGTCATGAAAAGAACAGCTGTAAACAAGAGAGATTCAGGAGAATTCAACATAGAACAAGACACGAAATTTAGAGCTGATAAATTTAAAAAAGGATTCACAGCTTCTATTGAAAAGCATAATAATGCAATAAACAATTTCAATTCAAACAATCTAGATAAACCAGCAGTTTCAACTTTAAACTTTAATGAAATTGAATTTGACAAATTAATTAAAGATATGTCAAGCGACACAGGAATAATTGGTAGTGTTTATTCCAGAAAAAGAAAGCTTGATGACAAAACTTATGACCAATTTTTTAAATGGTTAAATAAGAAGTCTGACGTTGTTTTATCTAATTATATAAATACTTCTTTAGTCACTAGCTTTTATCACAAAGAGGGCTTTATACTAGACAGAATCAAGAGTCCGAATGGTACTGATGAGATTGTATTAGTTAAGAAAGACAGCCCTAATGAGCTTCATCTTTTATCTAAGGATGAAGAATCAATGTTGGCTTCAATATCTAAAGACTTGAAAGATATTCCTGAAATTGACATGGAATCATATAAAGAGTGGGCTGAAGAAAGATATAGTAATAAAATGTCTGATTCACAAAGAAATAACTGGATTGATAATGCAGATGAAGTAGTTTACTATGATACAATTGAAGGATTGGTTTATGATAATTCTGAAATCGTAGACGTTTCTGATGATCTTATGAATGTTGTATTAATACTAAACCCTGACTCTGATAGTCCGATTAAAAGAAACGTAAGCGTTTTATATTGTACAGAGATTAAATAAGGATATGACATGATGTTACAAGAAGTAATGTGTAATTATTTTAATAGTATAAATGAAAACAGTAATTTGATACCTATTCTTAATAATCAAATTCAAAACCCTATTTTACCTAAAAATTCATCTTGGGACATAAAAGACAGACGATTAATTAGAGAATACTCGTTTGAGTCTAGAAAATTAAAAGAAGCATTTGTAATAGAGATGTTAAAATATATAAGAGACTCAAGTTGTGACATTCAAGTTACATTCAGAGAGAACAAAGTTAAAGTAATAATTAAAGCGCTTTCATCATCTGTGTCAACTCTTGAAATTGAATGTCAGAAAGACATTAAAAAAATAAAAAAAGACGTTTCTTATTACTTCGCAAGCAAAGAGTAAAAATGATTAACAATATACTGCAGAAAGAAATCAACAAATCTAATAATACTATTTACGCTAGTATCGGCTTGCTTGACTCAATAGAACAAAGTCAAACGAATTCTTTGCTATGTTGTCTTATTGGTGAAAGTGTAAGCTTAGAAGCTGCTGTCTTATCTTTTGGTAAATCTAAAAACAAAATAAGTATTAAACTATTAGTAGATTCAAAAAAGTTATCTGACATTATTTCTATTAACTTTGACAAAATAGAAATAATGTCAAAATCTGGTATTTTAGAAACGAAAGAATTATCTTTAAACAACATGTCTTATAAAATTAAACATCATATAGATGATATTTATATATTAAAGATGAAATTAAAGTCTAAGGAGAGCTAAAATGAAATTTGATTTCGATAAATTCGTAGTTGACATTGAAGAAAGAAATAAAGAAATCGTTAAAAAAAGAAGTCATAATAAAAATGAAATTGAGTTAGATCAAGCTAGAAGGCTACGATCTAAAAGATATCACGAAAGATGGCAAAACTGTATTACATGGGAGCGTAGGTAATGAGTGACTTTAATATTCTTAATTTGTTTGACAAGTTTATTAATGAACAAAACAACACTGAAGAAGAGCAAATCATACAAAATAGCGTTGAAAACAATATTGAAGATGACCCTAGAAATCTTAAAGCTCCATCTAAAAAGCGTAATAAAAAAACAATAAATCAAGATGCGAATAAAAAAACTGAAGAAGAAGAATTAGTTGCAAATAATAAAGAATATAGTGATGATGAAGTATATGATGACTCGCCGCCTATTGCAATAAATATTGTTGACTCATTTACTTTTAAAAAATTAATTGATGCTCTAAACATGTTTAGAGCATCACACTCTCTTACAGATACTGAAATAATGGTTGAATTAGAAAATTATTATGATAGGCTAGACAAGAGAGAAAAGTCTATATTATATGTATTCATAAAAGGTCTAACACAGGTTACTTCGTTTGATGCAAAAGGTAAGTCAGCAAACATACCTACAGACTTTGGATTAAAAGTAGAAAAAAAAGGCTCAACATCAAGTGAAAAAATAAAGTCAAAGAAAAGAAAAATCAAAGCTAGTATAGAATCTGATGATGTTGACAATATGAGTCCTATAATAGTAGGTGAAGGAAACCAGCAAAAAAAAGAATTTATATATAAAGTTTTACAAGAGAATAGATGATAGAAAGCACGCACATTTTCAAGAGTAATAAAGTTAATTCTATATCAAAACTTTTAATTACTATAAAACATGTGTTAATGTTAATGAATAAAAAAGGATATTACGAAAAATTATCTGGAACTAAAGTATACTGCTCTTATAATAATACAATAAATTCTTTTGAAGTAGATAATGAAAATAAACTAGAAGATGTAAGTGATAATATAAAAGAGACGCTATTAGACTCATTAAATAGTATAAAAGAAAAATATATATATAGAAATAAAAACAAAAAACTCACATTCATTATTAATAAAGAAGAAATATTTTATATAGGAATGTTTTATAACAAAAACAATAAGTATCATGTATATGATATTAGCTTTAATCATATACAAGAAATAGCAAGTCTATCAAAAAAAATAAAAATAAATAAAAAAAGAAAAATTAAGACTCATTATAAAAAAGTTTATGATGATTTTATAAAACACATAGAAAAAAAAGAGATATCAATAGAGACATTCAAAGGAAAAAAAACATTAAAGATTAAAGATCTTCTTTCAGACAAAAAAGTCAATATATATAAAAAAATTGTGTATAAAAATAAAAAAAAATATTATAATTCTATAGAATTATATACAATGATTGTTGAAAACAGTGAGTTGATTTTAGATTATAAACTTAATTTAATAAAATATGATATCATATCTATCTATATTTGTAAAGAGCTTTGCAATTATTTAAATAATTTAAATAGTGAAGTTTATGATTATAGTATTTATGACATAGAAAATAAAATAAATTATAAAATTGTAAAAAATTTCAATTCTGTATATAATAAAATAAAAGAGATAGAATTATTACCACCTTTACTACCTATAAGGATGTAAATGTTTAAGACAGAAGAAGAAAAGTATAAAAACATTTTAGCTTTAATGCTTGAAATAGGTGAGTATTATAAAGAGGAAAACTGGCTTTTTGTTAAAAAGTATGTCTTAAGATACTCAAGCCCAGAAGTTAGAACACTTTTTTCAACTAGACATCATTATACAAAAAAGCATTCATTAAACAATAATGAAAAAAAATTAATAGAAGATTATTATAAAGAAACAAATATAAGACTTAAGTTAGAAGAAAAATACAAACATTATGAAAGCGATAAAAATGATAGATAAGTGGATTCCAGAAATTTTTTACGAAGAGGACGGAGAAGGTTTAACTAGAGGTTTACCTTTTGTAAAAGTTCCAGAAGACAAACTAATGCCTTCTGCACTTTTTATGTGTGAAATTAGAGATATTAAAGAAGAAGTTGAGCAAGAAGTAGACTTAACTGTTCATATGTATGCGAATATGTCTGTTTTAAAAGAAAGACTTACTATTGAAACATATAATAAAATTAGAAGCGTTGGTTTAGGCTTAGAAGATATAGAAGAAAGTAAAGAAAAAGCTAAACAAACAACAACAAATTCAAATAATAACTTAACATAAAGGAGGTTGATATGTATAGTGTTGGTCAAGTACTATATACAATCTTAGAAAAAAAACATAAAGTGCTACCAGTTAAAGTTGTAGAGCAAGTTGTTACTAAAACTTTAGAAGGTGAAACTATAAAATATACATTAGAACTTCCAAACAGTAAAAAAACAAACATTAGCATTGAAAAGTTAGATAATATATATGAGTCTATTAAAGAAGTGAAAAGCAAGCTAACAGAAAATGCAAATAGCGCAATTTCAAGTATGATTTATACGTCTGAAGTCTTAGAGGAAAAGTTTTTCAAAGCAAAAGAAACAATTAATGTCTTGACAGACAACAAAGTGTTAGAAGAAGATATTATAAAAGTAGACTTAGGTGACGGTCAAATTGGTAAAATTGATATTAATAACATTAATCCTTTAAACATGGAAAAAAAAACATGAAAATTCTATTACTTGATGGATATAATCTATTTTATAGAGCAAGATACTCTGGTATGAATAAAGGTGATTATTCAACTATATTTAATTTTTTTAGAAGCTTAAGACCACTAATTGAAAAAATGAGTCCTGATATTGCTTACTTAGTACTTGAGGGTAGACCTAAGAAAAGACTAGAGATGTCTCCTGATTATAAAGGTCAAAGAAAATATAGCGATGATGATAACTTCAACTTTCAGAGAAATGAAATAATAAATATATTAAATGAATTTTTTCCAGTTATTCTAGTTAAACATAAAGACTATGAATGTGATGATGTTATTGGATATTTAGCAAACAAGCATAATAAAGTCAACGATGAAGTAACAATAATATCTTCAGACACAGACTTTATACAATGTATTGATAAAAATATAAAATTGTACAATCCAGTTAGAAAGATGTATCTTGAAAAAGCTGAATATGATTATGTACTCTGGAAAGCTTTAAAAGGTGACGACTCAGACAACATAAAAGGGTTTTCAGGAATAGGTGATAAAAAAGCTAAAAAAATGTGTTTAGATAACAATTTACTAGACAATTTCTTATTAACAGAAGGTTATAGAGAAAAGCTTGATCACAATATTGAGATGATAAGACTTCATGATTTAAAAAGTGAAGTAGAAAATATAACTTACTTTAATGAAACAAAGAAAAGCAAGTGGAACGATTTAAAGCGAATATTTGAAAATTATAATTTTAGTTCCATGACTGATAAAGAAAAGTCATGGAACAAATTTACAAAAACATTTGATAATTTATGGGAGAATATTAATGTCAATTGAAAAAGTATTAGATAGCAATATGCTAAAAAACATGAGAGATAGAAATGTTATTTCTGAACAAGAAGTAGTTGTTCAAGTAGGTGATTTATTTTTTGCAAAAAACATTATTTCAAATGAGAAAAGAATGATATCTATTAAAATAGATCAAAGTAATCAAATCAACGAAACTAAGAGTGAAAAACAATTATTGAAAGGTTAGTATGTCTGATACTATTTATTTTAACAGCTTAGCGCAAGGTTTACTTAAAAGTGGCGTTAAGCAATTATGTGATGCAGTTTCAATTACAATGGGACCTAAAGGTAAATTAGTGCTTATTGAGAAACATAACGAACCGCCTCATTTGACAAAAGATGGCGCAACTGTTGCAAAACATATAAATTTGCCTGATAGAGTAGAAGCGCTAGGGGCAAATCTTTTAAAGCAAGCAAGCGAAAATACTGCATCTGTTGCGGGTGATGGAAGTACAACTTCTACAGTATTAGCTAAAGAAATATACTTTAAATCTTCTCAAGCATTACAAACAGGAATAGGCTCACCTTCAGAGTTTACAACAATACTTTCAGATAAAGTTGAAGATCTTGTAAAATTTCTTGAGTCTAAAGCAAAAAATGTTTCATCTAACGATGAGATTAAACAGGTTGCTTGTATATCTGCTAATGGTGATGAATATATTGGTGACTTAATTGCAAATGCAATGTCTGAAGTTGGTTCTTCTGGTTTAGTAACAGTTGAAAAATCAAAGACAACAAACACAGAATTAAATCTAGTTAGAGGTATCAAGCTATCTAGAGGATATGTTTCTCCATACTTTATCAATGACAATGAAAAGTCTAAAGTTTCATTAGAGGATCCTCTAGTTTTAATGATGTCTTGTAAATTAAAATCCTTAACAGACATTTTACCAATACTTGAAAAAGCACATCAGTCTAAAAAGCCTTTGTTTATAATTGCTAATGACTATGATCAAGAAGCAATTCAAGCTTTAATAGCTAACGTTTCAAAAGGTCTTTTAGAGATATGCGCAATCAGGGCACCTTTTTATGGTGAAAAAAGAAACATGATTTTAAATGATTTATCAAAGGCATTAGGAACAAAAGTTTTCAATGATATTGATGAAGAAGAAATTAACAATTTAGTGCTATCAGATTTAGGAAGCTGTAAAAAAATAGAAACAACTCATGATACTACTCTATTTGTTGAGTGTTCTTCTTGTCAAGACTCTAAAGATATCTCAAGTTCTATAGAGAAAAAGCTTGAAGATAAAAATCTCTCTAAGGAAGAAGAGGCATTTTTAAAGCAAAGGCTAATTATCAATAAAGGTGTTGTTGCTGTTTTATCGATAGGCGCAAACACTGAGTCTGAATTGCTTGAGCTTGTTGACAGAATAGATGACGCTTTGCATGCCACTAAAGCTGCTATTGAAAGTGGATTTCTTCCGGGTGGCGGAATTGCTTTAGCAAAAGCTGGGATTAAATTCTTAAAAGATGCCACTAACGAAGAATCACTCCTTGAAAAGACAGTTATAAAAGTATTAGCAGATGCTTGCATGTCTCCATTAAAAACAATTCTTAAAAATGCTGATCAACCTGTTGATTACATTTTCGAGATGATTAAAGAAAGTCATGATTGGAATAGAGGCTTTAATGTAAGAACAGAAGAATATGTTGATATGATTGATGTAGGTATTATAGACCCGCTTAAAGTTACAACTACAGCAATAAAGAATGCTGCGAGTGTTGCAAACAGTTTATTGTCTGTAGGTTGTATAGTATTAAATAATCAAAGCTACTCAAACGACGTACAATTAGTACAATTATCAGATGATATGTATTAATATACACATTAGGAGATATATGAAACCTGTATTTGAACACTTACAAGAAGCATACACGAAAAAAGAAAGTGAAGAAAGACCTTTTATTCAATTAGAAATTCCGGAGTATACTAAATACTTCAATCAAAAAGTGGAAGCTAAAGAAGAAAAAGAGTCAATACGTGTAATAATAATTGACTTATGAATATAATAAAGTTAAACAAAGAAGGAGCATCATATGACTTCACTGAGCAGATCTTTTATAGATATTATAAAAAAAAATCCTCTACTTACAAAAGAACAAGAAGTTAAACTTTCTAAAGAAGCTAAAAAAGGAAATTCGCTAGCAAGAAAAAAACTGATTGAGTCTAATTATAGACTTGTTATATCTATTGCAAAAAAGTATCATAGAAATAATTTTGATTTTAATGATTTAGTTCAGGAAAGCAGCACTGGGCTTATAAAAGCTGTAGATAGATTTGATCCTGAACTAGGTTATAAGTTTAGTACTTACGCAACTTGGTGGATTAAAGAAGCAATCATAAAGTTTATAAACGAAAACGAAACTAGTATTAAAGTCCCAACTCATTCTAGAATTCTAAATAACAATATAAAAAGCTATATAAAATCTTGTGAGTCTAATAAAGGTTATACGCCCTCTTTAGAAGAAATATCTAAAGAAACTGGCGAAAACCTAAAAAAGATAAAGTACACACTTAAAGCGAATAAATCTTTGTTTTATCTAGATAACAATGAAGAAAAAGAAGACAAAAAGTCATTAATAAATAAAATAGAAGATAACAGTGTTTTTATTAATCCTGAAAAAAATCTAGAAAACAAAGAACTTATAAGTATTATCAAAAACAGCTTGAAGCTTTTATCTTCAAAGGAAGAGAAAATAATAAGACTTAGATTTGGAATAGAAGAAAGCGAAACTGATATAAATTGTTTTCCAATGACAGAAGAAATGTGGAGTAGAATAAATGAAGAAGTACGTATCAGTAAGTAATACAGAAGGCAAGAGTTATAGCGATGTTGCAAAAATAATGACTGAAAGTGGACACAAAATGAATCACTCTTCAGTTAGAAATCATATTACTAGAGGCTTTATGAAAATAGTAAAAAACATTTCTAGGGAATATGGCTTAAAATACAATGATGCTAAAATAAAAGAAATAGCACAGTCTGAAGAACTTCAAAGTTCTATAATAAATATAATGAAAAGAGGATAAAAATGAAGTCTTATATTAGTTACAATCTTTTTAGAAATAGAACGAAATTTAAACCATTAAGTTTGTTTATTAATAATAATGATTTATCTTACGAAGAATTTAAATCATACTTTAATAGTAGAGATATTGAATCTCCTGATGTTTCGTACTATAGTAGAGTAAAAGACAAGTTTCTAGAAATAAATAAAAAAACTGCAAACGTTGATGATATTATAGAAAAAGAAGAGTATGTTTCTATTGATAAAAATATTGTTAAAAAACAAAAAAAGTCTATATCAAAGTCTAAAAAAGCTTTAAAAAACAAAGTTAAAAAAAATGAAAATAATTAGTTGGTTTGGTTTATATCCCGTAGAACAAATCAAAAAGCTTTATAAGAAAAAAATTAAAGTTGAAAAAACTCACATGTCAACTAAGTCTAATAATAATGGAGATAACTATAACTTTTCTAATAGTAACAAAGATAAAGATGAAATTGAATCAAAAGATAAGAACTAGATTTGCGTTTTAATACATATTTAATGTAATAGAAACGTGAGTATTAAAATGAAAAAAGCAGCAAGAATAAATTTTGCAATTCAAAAATGTTTATTTATGTCAAAACTTAATCAAGAAGAAATTAATCTTCTATGTAGTTTAAGTACAAAAGATCTTTTTAAATTTAGACCTCCTAACGCTGAGTATGAAGATTTAGAATTTGTTAAAAAATGGTGTGACATTTCACAAAGAACAATAAATGAAAGTATAAATCTAGACTATGGACATCACAAGTCTGATGCAAGAGAAGGACTTATGGCTAAAAGAGCTATGTTAACTATGGCTAAAGACTTATACATGTTATATTGCTCGCTTAATGACGGCGATGACTTACCAGAATGGTGTCACTATAAATTAGCAACATCTAGAAAAGATCTTGGTGATGTTGCTGATTATATAACTTCTAAAATAACAAAATTATGTTTAGATAAAAACATGTCTAAATCTGAATTGAGACTTGAAGCAAGAGAAATAATGAAAAAGAGTGTTTTAGAAGAAGGCTTTTTTGATTCTTTTAAAAATAAAAAAAAAAGGTCTTTTAAATCAAACCTATACAAAGACTCAGCAGGAAATAGCTTAACAAACAAAAAAGATATATTTGATAATGAAAACCCTGTATACAATATTATAAAGTCTTGTTATAAACTTTCAAGTATGTATGAAAAAAGTTTGAAAGAAATTTATAACTATTATTTTTTAAGCGCTGAAGATGCTAGAGCTGTTCAAAGTAGAATAAAGTTTTTCTCAACAATATCGAATACAGTTACAGAAAATGAAGAGTATGGTATTAAAAAGTGTATAAAACTACTAAATACTGTTGAGGCATTAATGAAGAATTCAGTTAAAAAGAAAAATGTACTAGACACTAGAAAGAAAAAGAAAAAAAATTATAAAAATCTTTGGGGAATGTTAGAGTCAAATAGAAACAAAGAAGTTCTTAATGCAATATCTGACATAACTTTTTACATGGGTGATATAAATACAATACTTAACAATAGCAATACAAAAATAAGTAATACAAGTAGATCTGCTCTAAAAGCGTACTGTGAGCATATTACAATGAAAGCAAGCACAGTTAATGAAGTTCTTGAGTCAATAGTAGAAATAAAAAATAATTTAGTTGAACTCTATAAAGTATTGCAAGGAATATCAGCAGCAAGAGAAAAAATAGATACAGATAACAAATACAAAGATATCTCTAGGCTAGAAAACTTTTTCAAATAAAAGAAAGGAAAAAAGTGATTAAATTATATACATTCATACTTATAATTGTTTTATCGTCATGCAGCAGTGATAATGCTTTTATGCCAAAAAACTTCCAGCTATCTAAAGACAACATTACTTCTGGTGAAACACTTGTAATATCTTATAATAAAAACTCTAATTTCAATAGAGTAAAAACCTATTTAGTTGATAGCGAAGAAGATATTATAGATTCTTATGGTATTCAAGAAAATACAGGCACGTTTATAATAAATAGATTTCTCAATAATGAAATAAAAAGTATAAACAATAATCACTTTATAAAAATGATTTTCGAAACTGAAATTGATTTTATGTCATATACATTTCCTATTAACATTAATAATTCTTTAATTATTAAAAGTTTATGTAGCGCTATAGACTGTGATATTTTAAGTGGTAATATTATTGAAGAAGTACCCAATACTTTAAAAGTTCATGTTGCAGGAATAAGAGCAATAAAATATACATATTACATTTCAATCTTAAACAATGTATACTCAATCGTTCATGAATATGACTTGCCTATAAACTCTGATGTGCTTGAAAATATAGTCATGAATAAAGTTCCAAAAGAATTATCTTCTTATGTTATAGCTATTAGAGTTGTAGCAGAAGATATTAATGGTGAATTTGTAGAATCTGCAATACCTATAAGAGTTGTTAGACCTTTGGAAGTAAAACACTACGGCAAACATGAGCTTGCTGAAGTTTACGAACCTGTTCCTGTTAGTGGTTGTATAATTGGATCATTAGGAAACAATGTAAATTATTCAGAGTCATCAACAGAAACACGCCAGAGCTCTTTAAATATTGTTATAAGCAAGTCATGGTCTGATAGCAATTCTAAAAATGTCAATGTTAGTGAGGCTGAAGGTCTTTCAATAGGAGAAACTCAATCAGTAGTAAATTCATCTTCTTTATCTTTATCAGAAACAAATTCTGAAAATGAAACATATAGTAATTCTACTTCTGATCATGAAAGTATAAATTTTTCATCTACAGATGGAGAGAACTGGTCTTGGAGTTTAAATGAATCAAATACACAAGGAAATTCTACTTCAAATAGTAATGGAAATACAATAGGAGGCAATGCATCAGTTTCAGTTGGCGCAAGCGGTGAAGGTTCCTTGCCTTTTCTTGCAAAAGTAAGTGGTAGCGTAGAAACAACTGTTGGTGTAAGTGGCAGCAATACAAACATAGAAACAAATGCAGAATCAAACTCTCAAACAAACGGTAGGGTTTATACAACTAGTGGCGTTAGAAATGAATCTGCATCATTCGGAACAGCTCAGAACGTAACAAATTCATCATCGCTATCAGGAAGTTATGCTGTTTCAAGATCTAATTCTAATTCTTTATCACAAGGCAACACAGACTCTTCAACTCGTGTATGGAATATGTCTAATAGTATTAATAGTGGTAAAGTTGTAACTATAGGCGATTCAGAAAGTATTAGTCAAACAATTGTTGAATCAACTTCTAGCACAACAACTTTTAGTTATAGTGGGTTTATACCTAGAGGAAGAAGTGGTCTTTTCTATAGACAAACAAGTAGATGGACAAAATTATCTGAGATTATATCTTATGATATTAATGGAATATCATATCATGCAGGATATATAACTATGAATACTTGGTCTTGGGCGCCTGAACTTGCTTTAGGCAACTCTTGCAAAGAAGTTCCTCAACCAAAAATGGAGCCTGCAACATGCTATATACCACCATGTGGTGAGTAAAACAATAAGGTAATAAATAATATGAATACAAGTCTTAAAGAATCACTTTCCTCAAGTGATGGATCTGAACAATCAAAAATAACAAAGTTACTACTTCATTCAAAAAGATCTATTAAATCTATTACTAACATCTTAGCAGACACCGGCTATTTACCTATTGGAGAAGGCAGCTTTAGAAAGGTTTATTCTAAAAGCAATGTTAACTTTGTGATTAAAGTTGCTAAAAAGCAGTCCGGAATTACATCAAATAGCAAAGAAATAGCTGTATCACATCCTAGTACTAAAAGCTCTGGAGTTAAAAATATTATTCCTCAACTTTATGAGTATGATCGACGATATGATCCTTTATGGGTAATATGTGAAAAAGTAAAACCAATAAAATTAGCAAAATATGAAGAAATAATAAAGGTTTTCCCTACTTTTTCAAAAGCTTTTGAAAATGATTTTTGGTTTAAAAAGACTAATGACAATGATAAGAAAAATAAATTAATTAATGTAATAGAAGATATATATCTTTATATTGTTAAAAATAACGTTACTAATAAATCTAAAATAGTAGAAGAAATATTAAAAAGCTTCACAGCTCCAAGAGACGCTGCGAAAAAAATCATTAAGTCTGGAAATTTTCCAGATATTGATCATTTATTAGATTCAACTTCATATGATTATACTATAGACTTAGCTTCAAGAAACTTAGGAATTAGAAACTCAGGAAATCCTTCCCCAGAAGACTTTGTGATATTAGATTTTGACACTCAATGGCAACGTCTTAATTTTAATGAAAGTATTAAAAAAAATATTTATTTAAAGCTACTAAAAGAGTTTCATGATAAAGAAACTGATATATCAGACAAACTTAAAGAAGCCGAAGAAAACCCAAAAAGCTGGATTGTATATAACGACCTTTATGATGTATTGAAAAAAGAAGGCTATGATATAATAGGATCAGGAATTTCAAGAGTTGTTTTTTCAAAAATCGATGTTCCTTTTGTAATAAAGTTAGCTTCATATCCAGACTCAGGAATTTCTGCTAATAAATCTGAAATTAAATTTTCTACCAAAGAAGGCGCTAGTAATCAAGTTTCTAGCATTCTTCCAGAATTATATTCTTATTCTAAAAGTAAGAACCCATGGTGGATAATATGTGAAAAAGTAATACCTATAGAAAAATCTTCGATAGAAAATTTAATTAAAGCTTTCCCGACTTTGTATTATTTTGCAAAACAAAAAACGCTTAGTGACGGAAGTATTGTTGAAAGAGATTTAACAAAAAATGATTTTTTAAGTTTAATAAATAATGTATTTTATAACATAGCAAAAAAAACTAACGTAAATACAAATATAGCGCTTACTATAATAAAAAAACAGTGTAAGATAATGTATTCTGAAGATTATGATTTGATAAAAATAAGAGATATTCTTCCTTTAAAAGATATAAGAAGGTTTATAGAGTCAACAAGTTATGATTATACAATGGACTTACATCTTGGAAATCTAGGGATAAGAAATGAAAGAGATATAAATCCAAATAGCTTCTTTATACTAGACTTTGATCCTAAAATTGGAGGATCAAAAAAACAAATTAGGCATACATTCGATAGTAATCCAGATCATCCAAATCATCCTGATAGTTATGCAAAGTTTATAAGAAATGCAAGAGATCTTAACCCGCCGAATGAGCCGGATTGGTCTGCTATAATGTCTGCAGAAGTTAATGCAAGTAACGAGAGTGTAGCAGAAGTTGTTTATAAGAGGTTGATGATTGAATCATCAAAGCAGAAGAGAAAGTATAGCGGAAGTCATCCTGATGAAAAGTATAGGTATGGTTGGCCAGAATTTGATGATGCATGGTTTGATGCTGATGGTAAAACTACATGGGATGAAGATCGTGAATGGACAAAACAATATCTAAAGTCTATTGGTCTTCTCTAAATAAATCATGATAAACTTCTCTCAATAACTTATCTCTTCCCCTGTCAAAACTATTTTTATCTAAACTTTTATTCTCATGTTCATGTATTTTATTTATTGCATATTTTTTTAAGGCTACATTTTTTACTTGAGATTGTTTTATTTTATTTGTTATCTTGTCTTTATTTGTGCCATTTATGTATTTTTCTATAACATAAGCTATATTCTTTTTTTGAAGATCTGTTTCTTCCCTATTATTTGATACGATATCTGCTATTTTTAATGCTGCATAATCATCTTTGGCATTACTAATCATATTTTGTGAATTAGTATCATTTTCACCTTGTAATAGAACTTTTGCTAATTTAAGAATTAAATCATAATGTTTAGCAACACTGCTGATATCTTGTTCTTCATAACTGTCTTTTAAATTAATAAAGTTGTTTATAATTTTTATTTTATCTTCTAACGTTACACTTGACCATCCTTCATAATTTATATGTTTTTTCAACATTCGGTTAATCTTACTATAATTATCTTTTTTAGCGAATTTAATTTTATTAAGCTTACTTAATAAATCTTCATAATGAAGTTGCGCTTTACTTATTTTTTCTAATAAATCATTAGAAGAAAAATACTCAAAATCTTTTTCAACATACTCTACATCTTTTATTACGAATTCGCTTTTATCTGTACTTTTTTTGCAATAGTTGTTTATCAATTTATAGTTTTGCAAAAATTTATCTTCATTTCTACCTCTTCTGTGTACAGTTTTCATCACTGCATTGTGTCCACCCTGCTCATTAAAATATGACTGGTATATGCAATTAAAACTATTTATTTCTATTTTGTTTTTTGTAATATTATAAGCAATATTTATATTACCAATATTAAAGTCAGGATATTTTTTCTTGTCTTTACTCGGCTCAATTATTTTGTTTATTTGTTTATTTACTTTGTCTTTACTTTTTGATATTTCGTATTGATTAAATTCTGTTGTTTTATAAGAACTTTTTACATCTAACATCGCAATTAATTTATTTTCATGTTTTACAATTAAATCTACGGGTCTTTCTTTTAGACTACCAGCAAATTGAAATTTAAATTCTATATTATTTTTAATACTTTCATCTACTAAACTATTAATTTCTTTTACTAATTTTTCTTTATTAAATTTGTGATTATACAAGTAAAGTAATTTATTATTTATAAATGCTGTATTGTTTTCTAAAAAATAATCTTCTAAATCATTAATAGCATCAGAATATATTACACACAAAATTGATACGATATATTTTACATTAGCAGCGTTACACGAATAATCTATAAACTCGCTATCTGGTTTTGCTTTAAAACTTGTTGCTATTGCAAGTTCAAAAAAAGCTTCTAATAAAAAACCAAAACTACTCTCTATTTGATAATCAGGTGGTACTTTTTTAATTGAATCGACTTTAATTTTATAATTGTTGTCTATTAATTTTTTTTCTATACATTCTTTTAAAAACAATACAGCAAATTCTTTTGTCAATGTTTTTGATTCTGTTAGTCTATTTATATTTTTTAAACTATAGTCTAAACTTGCTGCTAATGAAATTTGTGATCTTTGATTATAAATATCTTCATTATACAGTCTATTTATTATGTTTTGTACAAGTTGTTTATTACCAAAGTAAAATTCATTTAAGCAAGCTATAATACCTATTTGTACAGTATTTAAATCAAAAGTTCCAAAATTAGGTAATGTTATAGTTTTAATTTGTAAAGTATCTAGTAATTGTATTTCTTCATTTAAACTTTTTATACTTTTTAAATCGACATTTTTATCATTAAATGTTGACTTAAACTCATAAATTTTTTTTAAGCTATAACTCATTTTCTTTTTCCTCCGAAGTATTCTTTAGCAAGGCCTTCAGTTATCATTTGTTTATTATAACTATTTTCTTCACAAATGTTTTCTTCTTCTAAAGACCATATATGACCAAGCCATCTACCAAACTTTCCCTTCTCTTTAGTATGTAATAAAACTTTCTTTCCAAGTATTCTCTCTCTTAACCAATCTCTAACTTCATAACCCCTAGCTTTTTCTTCCAAATCCCTAGTCCTAATTTCAGGTGTATCAATACCTATTAATCTAACTTTGATATCTGTCATAGTAACATGAAACCCTAATGAAATATCAACTGTAATTGTATCGCCATCATAAACGTCTTTTACATATGCTCTATATTTATATAATTTATCTTTATTGTTCATACTCAGTAATTTCCTTAGTTTCGATATTATGTCTAATAAACTTACATCCAAGATACTATATTTTTATCTTTCTTTGTAATATTTATAATTATTAAGAATTGGATTAATTTTAAATGAAAATCAACATTTTAAAAGAATATATAGAAATTGTACTTAAAGAAGAGACTGAAATTATACCAGAAGACTCAAAAAGTATAACTGTAAAAGATGCAAAAAATCTCTTGGTATTTTTAAGTATACCTGAAAAAGATCTTGATGAAAAGCTTAATGACAAGTCTTTTTTAAAGAAAATTGGCTTAGGGGCAATAAAAGTAATGGCATCAGGATTAGGCGCAGGAATTGTTATTGACTCAGCGATAGAAATCGCTGATATTGTAAAAGATACAGAAAAGTTTAAAAGTGGAATTAAAAAATTTAAATCAAAGTTTGGATTAAAAAGTAAAGATACAAGTTTAAAGACTCTAGCTAGTGTATATGGATTACCAGATGAAGTAAAAAAGTTAGTTGATGATAAAATAGAAATAAGCTTTTTAAAGTGGCTTGTTAAAGAAATAAATTCTATGAATGACAATGAAGAAATAAACTTTTTAGAAGAATTTCAAAAGTATACAAGAGATATAAATCAAGAAACTAAAGGATATAGCGTAACATAATAATTAAATAAAAGTTTTATAAATTTGATCCTTTTATTATATAATATTAATATAAACAACTAATATTAAAAGGAATAATAATGAACAATAACAACAAAGTATTAAGCTTTGATGATATTCTTCTTGTACCTCAATATTCTGACATTCGTTCTAGATCAGAAATTGATACATCTGTAAAATTAAAAAAGAATAATATAGAAATAAATCTAGATATACCTATAATTTCAAGTCCTATGTCTACTGTAACTGAAGCATATATGTGTAATGCAATTAATTCACTGGGTGGAATGGGAATCATTCATAGATATAATACAATAACATTTCAAAAGAAGCTTGTTTCTTATATCTATAATAATAATTTAAAATCTGCTGCAGTAGGTGTAACAGGAGATTTTAAAGAAAGATTAAGTGAATTAGTAAGTGAAGGATTATCTATTGTTTGCATTGATGTTGCTCATGGTGATCACATCTTAGTGAAAGAAGCAATAGAATATATAAACAATAAGTATCCAAATCTTTTTATAATTGCTGGTAATGTTGCAACAGCTTCTTCATATGAAAGACTATCTGAATGGGGAGCTGATGCTGTAAGAGCTAGTGTAGGTAGCGGTAGTATTTGTACAACAAGAATTCAAACAGGACATGGAATACCAACGCTTCAGGCAATTATAGATTGTAGTAATAAAAGAAAAGAGCTTTTATTAGAAAATAAAAAAGCAGCTTACATAATAGCAGATGGTGGTATTAAAAATAGTGGTGATATTGTTAAATCACTAGCACTAGGCGCTGATATTGTTATGTTAGGTTCTATGATTAGTGGGACAAAAGAAACTCCAGGTAAAATAATATCAATTGATGGAAAGAAAATGAAGAAATATTCAGGTATGGCTTCTAAATCTGCACAAAAAGTATGGAGAGGATCTTACTCTTCAATTGAAGGAGTAAGCACTCAAGTTCCTTATAAAGGTACAATAAGTAAAGTAGTTAATGAAATAATGTCAAATGTTAGAAGTGGAATGTCATATAGCGGCGCAAGAAGTCTATGCGAGCTAAGAGAAGCGCAATTTGTTTTGCAGACTCAAAATGCTCATTCTGAAGGTCAACCACACATTTTTAGGAAGTAGGATTATGCCAGTTAAATTAGTATTAGGTCTCCAACATGGAGATGAAGGTAAAGGTCGTATTGTTGACGATTTATGTCAAACATGGGCAAATGTAATTGTAAGATTTCAAGGCGGTGGTAATGCAGGTCATACTGTATACGATGAAAGAGGAAAAAAATTTGTAACACACATTTTGCCTGTAGGTGTACTTAATGAAGACAAGATATCAATAATATCAAAAGGTTGCGTAGTAAATGTTGTTGATTTATACGAAGAGATAAAATTACTTAATGTTTCAAAGAAAAGACTCACGCTTTCATCTCTGTGTCCAGTTATAGAACCAGTACATATTTTAATAGACAGATCAAAGTATCAGAGTAAGATTGGTACAACTGCAAAAGGAATAGGACCCGCATACTCTTCATATTACGCAAGAGACTCTTTGCTTATTAGAGATGTAATTAAAAACCCTAAAGTTTGTTATAATGAAATTGAAAATAGATTTTTTAAATTCACTTCTGAAACACGACTTTTTAATAAAAGTCCGATAGTTTATAAAGAAATATACACTTACTTTAGGTACTATTTAGACAACTTTTATGAATCAATAAACTTTTTAAAAGATTACGTAAGTTATGATGACAATTTAATACAGAATCTTTACTCGCAAAATAAAAATATCCTATTAGAAGGAGCACAAGGCACTGGCTTAGATATAACATCAACTAATTATCCTAATGTAACTTCATCATCACCGTCAGTAGGGGGAGCGATGATATCAACAGGACTCAATCATAATCAGATAAATGAAGTAATAGGTGTAATCAAAGCTTACAAGACAAAAGTAGGAGCAGGAAAATTTGAGTCTAGATGTAATGATGAAGATGAAAAAGTATTAGCGTTTCATGGAAAAGAATTTGGTGCAACAACAGGCAGACCGAGAAAGTGTGGCTGGCTCGACCTTGATGAAGTTAATGAATCGATAAGAAGAAATGGTGTTACTCATATTTGCTTAACAAAAACAGACGTCTTTACAAACATAGCTAAACCTTACGTATACGCTGATAATGGCTTATATGAAATATCTAAGATAGACGACGTTTCATTAGATGATAAATCATTTGTAAACCTACTTAAGATAATTAAATTTAAAACTGGGATCAAAAATATAACTTATACAACAGGCCCAAATAGAGGACAAATAAAGTGGGAAGTAAAAATTTAAAAGGTAAATTAGCATATGCACGCTATGCTCAAGAGTATGTCTTGATATTAGACAAAATTGGAGCACATGATTATTATAAAGTTCTCATGAAAAAAAACATAGCAATAATTTCAAAGAAAAATTTAAAAGTAATAGGATGAATAATGATACCTCGCTATAAAGTAAAAGAAATAAACAATATATGGTCAACAAAAAACAAGCTTGATACTTGGCTCAAAGTAGAATTAGCACATTTATCTTCGCTTGTCGGGAACATTACAGAAAAAACAATATCTGAAGAAGAGTTTTTAACAATCAAAGAAAACGTTAAAATAGATGTTGATAGATGGAAAGAAATAGAGACAGAAACTAGACACGATCTACAAGCTTTTGTTCAAATGTTGGAAGAATCAATTCCTGATAATAGTGGTAGATGGCTACATTATGGATTAACATCTTCAGACGTTCTTGATACATCTTTAAGTTTAATGTGTGTAGAGAGTTTAAAAGAAATAAACAATTACTTTAATATACTTTTGTACAATACAACAAGACTTTTAAAGTCAAAACATGCAGACTCAAACATTCTAGCTAGAACACACGGCAAGTCTGCTGAAATTCAGACTTATGAAAATATATTTAGTAGATGGATATTTCAGCTAAGAAGAGCTTATGATGAAATAACAAGAGTAAAATCAACAATTTCGCATGGAAAACTATCAGGTCCGTCAGGAAATTATACAACTAATACAAAACAAAACGAATTTAATGCATTACAATCATTAGGACTAAAGCCTATAAGATCATCTCAAATTGTTTCTAGAGACGTTTACTTAGACTATTTTTATGCAATATTAAAGACTATATTAGCAGTTGAAAAAATAGCTTATGATATAAGAATTTATAGTATTGATGGTATTAATGAGATGGCTGAACCTTTTAGAAAAGGGCAAAAAGGATCTAGCTCAATGCCTCATAAGAAAAATCCAATTCTAACTGAAAATATTTGTGGTTTATCAAGACTTTATAAATCATATTTTCAAACTGCAATAGATAATTGTTTAACATTGCTAGAAAGAGATATATCACATTCTTCTAGCGAAAGAATTATTTTCAAAGATTCAGCACATATAGCATGTTATACACTTAAAAAGTTAAATGAAGTTATTGAAAATTTACAGTGTTTTCCAGAAAATGCTAAAGACAATTGTGATAAATACACGCATAAAGTAAATTCACAGTTTGAAATGAATAAAATGATTAAAAATGGAATCTCAAGGAAAGAATCACATGATCAAGCACAAAACAAAAAATAAACTTTCACTATAAAGATATATTTATATCATATACAGAAAGATTTATATGATGAATAAAATAAACAAAATAGATGAAAGACGTTTAACTAGAAATTTTTTAAATACTATTATTAAAGAAAATTACGAGCTATGCTGTGATTGTAAATGTGATCCTTGTGAATGTAATAGTTATATTGAAAACACATATGATGATCATGAACCACTGCAAACAGATGATAGCGGTATTGTAAGTAAAGATGAATTATATAATCACTTTGATGTAGACAATGACGGTACTGTAACAACACAAGAATATGCAGATCATATTGATTATCATGCTGCTTATCCTGAAACTCTTGATAAGTACAGAGAGTATTCAGACAATTCAGTTAATAGTGTACCTTGCCAGAATTCTTATCATGCATGTGGAAGTTATTATATGTCAGACCCTGAGTCTATTCAGCAAGTTTTGCAACCAATATTATCAGCAACTGGTGCAACATGTCAAACATCAGCATTGCAATCAATTATCAATGTTATCAACGCCATGAAGGAGTGTGGACTATGAGAGTAACAGAATCGGAAATTAGAGAACTTGTAAGAGAAGTGCTAAACGAGTCACAAGTAAATCCTGATGATTATACATCTAGATATGTTGACAAAAGTGTTAAAGGATCAATATCACAGGCAGCTCGTTTAGGATTAAGCGCAATACCTTATGGAGAAGCTGTATTAAATATATTTGATATGATAGATACAGGTCGCGGCATACGTAATCAAATTAAAAAATCAGATTGGCAGTCTGAAATTCCTGGCTTTATGAATGCTATAGAAGATTTTATGGAGTTTTTAAATAGCAAAGAGTTGAATATAAACCCAGGTGAAGATATAATTGTTAAACACTTTAACAAATCATTAAAAAGCAGCGGTTGTTCATATAGGATTGTTAGAGAGGCAAAGTCTGGTGAAGCGGGAGAGCACAAAGCATTAGATCCTAGCATGATGGGTGATTTAGGCAAATAGTTGTGTAAATATTTGTATTATTTTTTATAATTAAGTGTTTAATACAAATATTGAGGAGCATTTTATGTTTAAAAAAGGTTTTAAAGCAGCGCACTTTATGTCTATGAATAGAGTGGGAACTGTTGTAGAGATTAATACAACAAAGAATAATCAAATGACAATTGGTGGCACTACTGATGCGAGAGTTTACATTGTGTTAGAGTACAAGAAATCTGACGGCTCTTTAGAAAGAGTATCATACCCATCTGGTGATTTGATGAGAATTTACGACTAAGGAGAGATTATGTATTATATTTTATTATATGCTCTGAGTTTTAATTGTATGGTTGATGCTATGACAAAAGCATCTGGGACTGAAATTAAAAAGTCAAAAAAAGAATGGAAAATTATAAAAGCGTATCCAGAGAAAAGAAAAAGACTTGAAAGCATTTTAAAACATTCGTGGAAGGATAATGACGTAGACTCAAGAATATTAGCAATAAGTTGGATTGAATCCAGACTTAGACCTAATGTAAGGACAGGAGATAGAGGCAAGGCATGTGGAACATTTCAAATTCATGCAAGATATAGTTATCCACTGTTTAGAAGAAAAGGTGGGTTTAGAAACTGGAAAGAAAATAAATTTCAAAAACAAATTCAAAGTGAATGTAACAAATTAAGAAAAGTAAAGTACTCAGTAAATACTATGAAAAGGTTACTGAAAATGATGGATAAGAAAGATCTTCATGCATGTCATCATAATAGTGGCTTTTATGGTAGATGTAATACTTGGTATAAAAAAAGAGTTGACTTTTGGATTAATTACTTTAACTTTTCAAAATTATCATGTAAACAAAACAACAAACCAATTAAAGTTAAGAATGCTTTATTTATTTACAGAGTTAAAAACAAAGTTGTAAATATTTTAAAGAAATATCTTTAATGTGTAAAATTTAATTTTTTAATTTTATAATCACTGTGAAAGGTGATAAATTTAATGAGTGAATACAAAAAATATTTTTATGAAGTATCAAAATACTTAGAAGACAATTTTGAAATAGACGTATCGCTATCTTATGATACTGATGGCGATTATTGGTTTCCAGCGTTAAGAAAGATTATTATTAACAAAAACAATCAATGGCGAGAAAGATATTTTTCATTAATACATGAATCTGGACATGCAAGGCTAGATATGGAAAGCTTATCAATAAAAAGCTTGAAAATGCAAAATTCTAATCAAGATCTAATAAAAACTAAAAAAGACTTTATATCTGTGCTCAATGAAGAGATACTAGCTTGGAGCTTAGGTAAAAATCTTTCTTACACTTTGATGCATGACATAGATTTAGAAGTTTACAATAAAATAAAAACTAATTGTATAATGTCTTATGTTAAGTTTGGACTAAAAGAAGTTTATAAAAACAAGATAAATATTGATATTATTAGAACTAGTTAGAAAACGTATACAAAAAAATCCATAGTTACACTTATATGCAGGAGAAGATTTTATGTCATACAGCAAGAAAGATTTGTTAGAAGTAAAAGAAAAGATAGGTCAATCTAGACTGAAGTCATTAAGAAAAAAAACTAAGTCTGAGTCAAAGAAAGCAATAAAGAACGAAAATTTTAGTAAAAAGTCTATAATACATAAATATAACTTTATAGTAAATGAACTAGTTTATATTAAACATTCTGGAAAGATTGGACTAATTATTGATTCTTATGATACATACTCTAGTAGAAAAGTACAAAAAGACTGTTACTTAGTTTTTGTAGAAAATATAGCTTCAACTTTTGAAGGATGTAGACTAAAGAAGCTTTAACAAGCTTTTTGCAAATAAATAGTAAACTCTATAATGTGTAATTTTTATTACAATTAACTTATAATAATCAAGTAAATTATTTAAAAAAAAGCTAAGGATTGCTCATGAAGCTTAACATAAAAAGAGACGATATTAACTTTGGGTGTAATATTCTTGATCTTACAGTACCTAAAAAATTAAGAGAAAGGTATAAATGCGGCATTAAGTACATAGATGATGCGTTTGGTGGAGAAGGATTTACTCCATCTACAATGACCTTATTTACAGGAGAACCAGGCGCAGGAAAAACTACATTAATGTTAGAACTTGCAAATGCCTTAACGGGACAAGGTCATGCGTGTCTTTTTAACACAGCAGAAGAAAGCTTGTATCAAGTAAAAATGACATGTGAAAGACTAGAGCTTATGTACGGATTTGTTGCAGGTCAAGAGTCATACGTTCCAAAACTGCTAAGTCAATGTTCAAAGTTAAGATCAGTTTATCCTGATAAACAATTCTTTTTGATAGTTGACTCTTTACAGACACTTAATGATGGTAAATATGGCGAAGAGCATGTAAACAATCAAAGCGCAGTAAGATCATTGCAGATGTTGACTAATTATGCTAAAGATAACTACGTTAACGTTATTGTTATAGGTCAAGTAAATAAAAGTGGAAATATGGCGGGATCTCAAAAACTAAAGCATATTGTAGACGCAATGCTTCATTTGTCTATAGAGAAAAAAGATGAAGACTTTAAAGGTTACAGAGTTCTAGAAACTGTAAAGAACAGATTCGGTGGCGCAGGCTGGACTTTTTTTATGGACTTAAGCTCTAGAGGTTTTGTAGAAGTTGCAAGAGTTGGATCATCTAAGTAGATGATACATGCTCTATTGTTATACATACTAGGATCTATATTCGCTTTTTTTCAACAAAACTTACAATATATAATTCCATGGTGGAAAGGTAAAGAAATACTTTCAGCATTAGTATTTTCAATACCTATTGGATACTTTTACTTATTATCTTGGACGTATTTTACGGATAAGTTTGGTTCTGTTTGGTCAACAAGATTTATTTTTTTTGGCTTTTCTTACCTTATTTTTCCTGTTTTATCTTATGTATTTTTAAATGAAAGCCCTGTAACTTTTAAAAACTTTATATGCACGCTGCTAAGTGTGTTAATAATAATTACACAATATACGCTTAAATAATAATTGTGTAATTTCATTCAAACAAGCAATATAATATATTATAATTAATTAAACAAACAAGGTAATAATAATGAATATTAAAACTTTTAAAGAAATTTCATCTAGCTTGCCACCGCATATAGCTATATTAATAAGAGCACAAACTGGGGTTGGTAAGTCTGCTATAGTTGGCCAGATAGCTGAAGAAGTAAACTTACCTTTAATTGATGTAAGAGGATCAACAATGTCTGAAGGTGATCTAGGGTATCCAGATATTGAAGGGATGAAGAAAAAAGGTATTATGACTTTTTGTATGCCTTCTTGGTTTGTTAGAGCTTGTAACGAGCCTGTTATTCTTTTCTTAGACGAGTTAAATAGATCATTGCCTGCAGTCCAACAATCATTTTTTCAAATTGTTCTCGATAGACAGCTAGGCAATGATGAAGAAGGTAGACCATATAATATCCATCCAAACACTAGAATATTTGCTGCTGTTAATCATGGAGCTGAATATGATGTTAATGAAATGGATCCTGCATTGTTAAGAAGGTTTTGGACTATAGACTTAGAATCAAATTTTGATGATTGGGAAGAGTGGGCGAATAAAAGTAAAATCAGTAGTATAATTATTAGCTTTCTTAAAACTAGGAAATCAAACTTATCGCCAGATCTTACTAAAATCCAACCGGGTAATGTTTTTCCAACTCCTGCATCTTGGACAAGACTTGATGAATCAATAAAATATAGTAATATAGACTTAGAAGATAAGAGTAAAGAGAATATATCAATGTTATATTCTCTTTCTCAAGGTTTCTTAGGGAAAGAAACTTCAATTGAATTCGTTGATTATGTTTCGAAATTTGAAATTTCTGTTAAGCCTGAAGATCTTTTGAAGAGCTTTGAAATGTGTAGAACAAAAATAGTAAAAATGTCTAATGATAAAATAAACTCTCTAATTGAAAGATTAGGAGAACACTCAGCTGACAATAAGTGGGACTTATCTCAAGCAAAAAACGTATCAATGTTGTCTAATATTATTTCTGATGAAATGACAGTTCATCTTTGGTCATGTATTTCAAAAGGAAGAAATATAGAAAATATTCAAAATTTTCATCATCATATAGGTAAAAAGCTAATTGAAATAATTACTGAAAATAAAGATTTAATAAGCTCAGAAGCTTAGTATTTCATATGTGTAATTTATATTAATGAAATTATATAATAAATCAGGAGGCATACAATGAAAAATTCAACTTCAAATGATATTATTAAAATAAAAAGAGAAGCGACTAAAGAAGAGTTAGAAAGTTTTAAGCTTTCAAAGCATCTTTTAAACTTATTAATGGAAGAACCTTTTTACAGTAGGATTTTAAGAAGTCTTAATAAAGTTGAAACTAAGTTAATACCAACAGCAGGAGTATTATGTCAAGATGGAGAACTAACATTATGGTGGAATAGAAATTTTTTATCTAGTTTAGAACCTAAAAAAGTTATTGGATTATTAAAACATGAGTGTCTTCATCTAGTATTTAAGCATACTACAGAAAGAAAAAAAGAACCTCATATGATATGGAATTATGCAGCTGATCTTGCAATAAATTCTATTATTCCCGCTGAAGAGCTTCCTGACGGTGGTTTAATACCCGGAAAAAGACTTACTCCTCTTACAAATGAAGATATGAGTAAAATGAGTAAAGAAGCTATAGAAAATTACAGATATATGTCTAATAAACTTCGTAGCTTACCAGTAAACAAAACATCAGAATTTTATTTTAAAGAGCTTATATCGGATGATAAAATAAAAGAAATGACAGAATCAGAGACTCAACTTGGCTTTGATAATCATGATGGCTGGGGAATTTTAGATGACAATGAAAAAGATATCATAGGTCAAAAAATTAAAGATGTATTAAAAGAAGCTGTTAAAGAAGGTGAGAGTAAAGGTTGGGGATCTATTTCTTATGAATATCAAAAAGAATTTAACAAGCTCATATCTAGAAAGATAAAATGGGAAGATATTCTAAAAAGATTTTGTGGGTTTACAAGAAAAAACGAAAGAGTTTCATCAAACAAAAGAATGAACAGGAAATATCCCGGCATTCATCCTGGAATTAAAAAGTCTTATAGACCTTCAATTTCTATATACATTGATGAAAGTGGATCTATGTCTGATGATGTTCTGTATAAATTTTACTCAGAGTTAGAAACATTAAGTAAGAAAACAGACTTTTATGTTTACAAGTTTGATACTGTAGTTAATGAAAAGCTTGGCTTTCTTTGGAAAAAAGGTAAACGTGTAACTTTAGATAGAGGTTATTGCGGTGGAACTTGTTTTGATTGCGTTACAAAACATGCTATTAAAAATAGAAAAAAGTTTGATGGGTATATAATCTTTACTGACGGCTGTGCAGCAAAACCTAAAATATCAACTGGAGTTAAGAGATGTTGGTTAATAATTCCTGGAAATAAACTAGGCTTTAAACATGACAGCAATGATATTTTAATAAACATGAAATAATAAATTTTGTAAAAGGTAAAACAATGTTATATAATTTTAAACAAGAAACATTTAAAATAATAAAAGAAAATGATAATTTTAAGTTATATCATCAAGCTGTTAATAAGTGGTCAAAAGGATGGACATTTATTGGCAACTTTAACTCTAACCAATCAGCTGAAAATGCTGCTAAAAGATATACAATTTGATAAGGAAAAAAATGTTAAAAAGATATAGATATAGATTTACGTTAGACAAACATGGGCTAAGAGACTATGACGTAAAAAATGTAGGTTATGTTTTTGAGTCATCTTCCCCTGAAGATGCAATTAGAAGAGTTAATAAAGTATTGAAAGACTATAAGTTTTCTGATAAAAGACTTTCTTTCTATGCAAGAGAATTTCTAGAAGCTGTTGCAATATCAGCTCAAACCGATTTGTACGAAGAAGAAGAATGCTGTTAAATATAAACGAAGTAAATAATTTTTTAGAAGAAATGAATAAGTCAACTTCTTCTAATAATAAAGTAAAAGTTTTAAAAAGCTGTAGTGATGATATTAAAAAAATACTTTATTATACGTATAACAGTTTTTTGCAATATAACTTAAAGAGCAAAAGTATAGAAAAAAACAAAGAGTTGTGTAATGAAAGCACAAAATTTAGTTCTATGTTTGAGCTGCTTGAATCTTTAAATCAAAGATTAATTACAGGTCATAAAGCTATAGAAGAAGTAAACGGATTTATTCTAAACAATAAAGACTATAAAGAATTGTTTTACTTAATTCTTGAAAGAAATCTTAAGATTAGAGCTTCTGTAAAGCTAATTAACAAAGCAATTCCTAGTCTAATTCCAACTTTTAATGTAGCTTTAGCAAATAAGTTTGACGAAAAAACAAAAAAGAAAGTTGATTTAGATAAAGATGTTTGGTATGTATCAAGAAAACTTGACGGTGTTCGCTGTATTATTGTAGTCGACGAAAAAGGAAAAGCAAAATCATATTCAAGAGCAGGAAAACAATTTCATACGTTATCTTTTGTAGAAAAAGAAATTGAGTCTCTTGGCTTTAAAAATGTAGTTTATGATGGGGAAATGTGTATTGTTGATAATAATAATAACGAAGACTTCCAGAGTATAATGAAAGAAATAAATAGAAAAAACCACACAATTGAAAACGGTTTATTTCAAGTATTTGATTATATCCCTTACAGAATGTTTAGTAAGGGTTATGGTGAAGCTGGCACTTTTTCTCAAAGAACAATGGCATTAAGCAACATTATATACAATACTGATATAGATTTAACGCATGTTAAACTTTTATCACAAATTCCTGTAAACAATTGGAATGAATTTGATGAATTAAACAGCAAGGCTATAGAGCTTGGCTGGGAAGGTCTTATGTTAAGAAAGAATGATTTATATAAAGGTAAAAGATCTAACGACATTTTAAAAGTTAAAAAGTTTCATGACGCTGAATATATCGTAAAAGATATTACAGTTGGTCCTTTTAGATACGTAAAGAGTGGTAAAGAAATAGAAGAAGATATGCTTACAGCTGTAATCATAGAGCATAAAGGAAATAAAGTAAACGTAGGAAGTGGTTTTACAATTCAGCAAAGACAAGATTTTTACAAAAATCAAGATTTAATTAAAGAAAAAACAATAACAGTGCAATACTTTGAAGAATCACAAAATCAAAATGGAGAATTTTCTTTAAGATTTCCAGTCATAAAAGTTATTCATGGAAACAAAAGAGAAGTTTAAAGCGCAAGAATTAGTTTTCTACCCTAGAAAGAACATATATGTTGTTATAAATTCTATGATAATTGTTAAAAACTCTGATGCTTGTGTTTATAAATGTTTATTTCCTTCAGACGTTATAGATCTAATAACATCATTTAGTTTAACGAGTATAAAAAATGAACAATGAAGTAAAAATAAAAGTAGGTGATTTATGTTTGTATCATGATATTCCTGTGATAGTATTGAAAAAAGATTATAGTAGATGGGATACTATAATTGATTGTTTATGCTTATTCTATAACGGAACAGATACAGTAGCAGAATCTGCTTTAAGGAAAATATAAAGCTAATAAATTAATTATTATTATAATGCCAGCAGCTTATTGCTGGTTTTTTTATATTGAGTAAAAGTCATGATATGATTTGACGAAACAGTAGGCTGTATATACAAGTATTTAAAAAAGCTTGTGATGTTATATAATTATTATAAGAACGCAAGGAAAATTTAATTGAGTATAAAAGAAGTCATGTTAGAGTGGAAAAAATTTTTAAATAGTGCACTACTTATAGAATCTAAAATAGATGATATCAAAAAAGAATTTGTTAGTTCAAGCCCACAAAAAGTAACAGAAGAAGAATGGGATTTTTACATAAACAATCCTGATCCTAAGATTAGAAATAAACTTAGACAAGACGCTGTTTTTTTAGATATTGTTCATAATACTCTAAAAGAAGGTAAACACAGTATGTACGATGTAGTCTCTTTGTTTAAAGACTACTTAATTCATGTTTTACCTCAATTTTCAAAAGGTGAAGACTTGACTGTTAGAGTTCCTGGCGGAAGTAGAATTAATCTTAAGAGGGCTTTAGAAGAAAAAACTGCTTCATATGATGATCTTTTAAAATATTTAGAAGCAAAAAACGAAATTAAACTTAATACAAAGTTATTTATTAAGTGTTTAAATGAAAGTAATTTTTCAGAATCTTCAGGAAATACTAAAGAATTTGATGTCATTGTTAATGAAAGTTCAAGTGACTGGATTGTATGTTATCCTAGAACTATTAAAGGTTCAATATCACTATCTAGATCCTATTGGAATGGTAGCAGATTAGTATATGATACTACATTTAACAAAGAAGTAGATGGTTCAGGAAAGCATACAGGAAATATGACTTGGTGCACTTCAACTGTTAGTGAACGTAATATGTTTTTAAATTATCATAGACAATTAAATCTTCATATGTATTATTGTATTAGAAAAAGTACAAGTAAAGAAAAAAACGACTATAAAATGTGTGTAAGTTTTGCTAAAAAAGGAAGTAATATATCACTACAAAAAGGAACAGCAACAGTAAATGTATTTAATAATCCTATTGACGAGACCAAAATAAAAGAATCTTTAGGAGATGTTTATGATATAATTTATAAAGATGCAGAAAAAGATGATAAACAAGAAATTACTCCTGAAGAATATTATAAATCTATTACATTAGTCCAGTTTAAAGATATGAAAAAAGCAAATGAAAGCAACTTAGACTTGTTTGTAAGTGAAGCTAGACAAATATCTAATTATTCTATCGAAGGCAAAGAGATTGCTGAATATTTATATTATCAAGATAATGTAAAATTAAAAAACATAGGTATAAATTCAAAGTCTTTAGATAGTGAGTTGATAAGAAGTATATTAGAAAAAGAACAAGATCAAAATGTTATAAAATCACTACTTCAAAATTTAAATTGTCCTATTGATATAGTGTCTTCAGTAATTAACAAAGAACATCTATTTAATCTAGAATTTGAATACGACTTTGAAATTGAAGAAATGGAACATAGAGTATGCTTCAATATAATTAGCACAAATAAATATGATAAATTAGATAGTAAAACAAAAGAATCTTTTACAGATATAATTGAAAATTTAATTTCAGAAGAACCTGCTTTATTTGCAGATCATTTTTACACTTATATAACAGAAGACGCAAGAAAAAATAAAAGTGTTTACCAGTTTTTTGTAGATTTTCCTTTTGAAAGTATTAGCTATAATGAAATAGAGATTATATTACAAGATAAGTATTTTCCTGATGACTTGTTGAATGCTTTCTTTGACAGCTTGTATCAAAATGAGGATGCAAAATATGACATAGTGATGATTTATAGCCTGTTTATTAATCATGAAAAATTACCTGCTAAGATGTACAAAAAAATATATGACATGTCTTTAGACGATTCAATTGGTACATCTATAGATAGAACAATGATATCTTTAGAATTAGCAAAGTGTAAAAGAGTTCCTGTCGATATACTTGAAAATTTATATAGACATGAAAATAAGGAAGTAAGCAAAGAAGCTAAAAAAAATAAATATTCTAAACATCCTTTAATAATAGCAGCTAGAAAAGATGATATTGAAGAAGAAGAATTGTTAGAAATTTCTAAGGGAAGATCTTATAAACAAAAATATGAAATTACTAAAAGAAAAGATTTAAATACATTTAGTAAAGAAACTATTGTAAGAGTATTAAGAAATATAATAGAATCAGGAAAACTTAAGTCTAAACTTCTTGTTTCGTTATCTAAGCGATTAGACTTAAAGGACTTAGGGCTAGAGACTATTGATTTAAAAAATATTTATGATTACATAGATGATGAATCATATTTATATAATGCTGAAGAAGTCAAAAAAGCTTTTTCTGAAAAATACGTTGAAGTCTTAAATACAAATGAAAATGTAGACTTATATTTAAGAAAATATATTAAACTTATTTTAAGTTAATATTTGAAAAAGAGTTATAGAAAAGAATGAAACATGATTAAAGAAAACATGACAGGCTTTTCTCAAGTACAATAAATGCTTAATTGGAATAAACTATGCTTTATAGCTGAAAGGATATTGAAATGATTAACAAAATGATCATCTGTTTAATTTTTATTTTATTTACACTTAATATATCATATGGACAAGGATATGAATGTGACAACAACTTTGGTGATTGTGGTACACCTGAGCAAAGTGGAGGAGGTGGACAATCTGGAGGTGGTTCTATATTAATATCAAATACAGACTTAGGCGATACATACCAACATGCTGATGACTTTGATGATGATGGTATTGAAGATCCTAGTGATAATTGCATGAGAATATCTAATCCAGAGCAGACTGATCGAGATGGCGATGGAGCTGGTGATATTTGTGATAATTGTCTTTTTGAATGGAATGAAGATCAGTCTGATATTGATGGCGATGGAGCTGGTGATAGTTGTGATGAAGATATTGATGATGACAATATTTTAAATTCTGATGATGATTGTCCATATCAATTTGGTAATTCATATTGTTTTGAAGAATTAAACAGACAACAACCTCGTGATCCTGAAGAGATATTTGATAGTAGTCCTAAAATATCAAATAATTTAAGTAGTGATGACGCATATAGGCATGAAGAATCTTGCAATACTTTATTAGCTAAAAGTAGATTTAATTTTATGTTTTTTGTTTTTTTAGCTTTTTGTATTTTTCTTAATAATTATATTAAAAGAAACAATAAAAGGAATATTAATGAGTAACGCAAACTTAATAAAAGAATATATATCTTTACTGATTGAATCAAGACTTAGTAGAAGAAGTAGAAGAGGTCAAGCTAATCTAGAAGATTTAAATATGGGTGTTATTGAAAGAAAACAGTCAGGAGAATATTTTATTGTTCTTTATGATGGAAAAAATCCAAACATACAGCGATATGAAAAAGAATTTATTAAAGTAAGAGTTCCTTCTAGCGAAAAATATGAAAGTTTTATTGACATAGAAGGAAAACCAAGCGGATTAAATAGAACATCTGTAGATCCATTCTTAGTTTCAAGAATAATAAAAAACAAGTCTTTTGATCCTGTATTTATTCAAAGCACAATAAACAAAGTAAAAGACCCACATGATAAATTATTAAAAAGTCAAGGATATAATGACTTAGGAACTTTTATACTTTTAGACACAGTTAACTATTCATCAATTGATGCTAAAGTTCAAAGTTATAATGATAAGTTATTTAAAAGATACTATTCTGAAGATCAAAGACTAAGATCATATAGACAAGCAGGATTTACAGGTATTTTAGATTTGACAGGAGCAGTTAGTGGTAAAGTTCATGAAAGAGAAATGAATGCAAAGCTATCAGAAAAAATAGAAAATCTTATAGACTCAATTATTGAAGACGGCAGTGATAAAATTATAAATATTCTAGAAAGATATTTTAGTGAAAGCGAAAAATTAACATTAGGAGAAGAGGGTATTGAAAGTATAACTTTTGATGCTTTGAAAAGATGTCTTTCTGAATATTATAACGACAATAAAGAGTATATTAATCCTGACTATAAGACAATAACACTTAATGAAATAGAAAAAATAGCCAGGTCAGCTTCATATTTAGCAGCATTACCTTTCATGAGAAAAGACCCAAATAAAGAAAGAAGAAATAAAGCTAATCAATTCAACTATAATCAATCAGCAATAGGAAGATCTCAAGATGGAATGCAAGTCGCAAGAAGAGATTATAGAAGAGGAAAAGAATTTAAAAAATAAATGTTTTCTAAAGGTGACAGGGTATATTTAAAGTACTCAGGTATGAGTAAGTTATATAAGATGTTCATTGAAGAAGTTAACAATACACATGCTATTGTTAAATTAAAAGACATAGAACATAATTTTATTTTTAAAAAGTTTTCTTTAGAGCTACTGACAAAAGAAAATACTAAACAAGAAGAGTCTATAGAAAAGGGTGATCTTGTTTTTTGTATTATGAACAAAGTGTATAAAGAAAAAGGTATAGTCTTAGATGTCAAAGATACTTTTTTAAAAGTAATGTTATCTGAGACTTTAAAACAAAAAAAGATTTCTAAAACTAACGTGATAGCTATAAAATAAAATAGCACTTAAGACTAATACAAAGTAACTAGAAACAGCAGGAATTTGACGAAATGAAGGGTATTATAGTGAGTAAAATAAAAGAAAATAAATCATCATTAGGAATTATAAACTTAGGGTACAAAAATCAAAAAGTATGTATAGTACTTAACAAATCGAAACAATTTCATGAATATTATAATGTCTTCATAGAAAGAAACTGTTACTGTGTACACAAGAAAAATATTAAGTTTATTTAAAACAAAAAAACCAGGATAAATCCTGGCTTTAAATTTATTTATACAGACTTTAATGTTAAATAAAATTAGTTACGATATTCTAGAAAGTTTTAAAGGGAACTATAACTTTAAGCACGCCATTAGAGAGTTGTGAAATTATATTGTCTTCATCAACTTTGTCTTTTAACTTTATTTTATGATTAATAATAACTTTAAAAGGATCAGCAATATTATCTTCTCTAGTCAATTCTTTTGTATGTATGAACAGGTGTGAGTCTTGAATATAAACTTCTATCTCTTCTTGATCAAGTCCTACAGCTATTGTTTTATATTCATATCCATAAAGCGTTTTTGATAAAATTGAATTGCTAGTGTTTATAATAAAATCTTTTTTTGGTTTTCTGTTTAGGAAAACTGATTTTACTAATTCATCAATCGGATTAAGACTTGAAGAATTTGAATTAATAAGATTTCTATAGTATTGTTTTGTAAACATTTTTTTCTTTCAATTTAGCACTACTTTTCTATACTTTTATAATACTCGTTAATAATCATTTTTAGCTTGACAGACTTTAATTTGCCACCCCAACTTTTTACTAAACTTTCAAGTTCTAAATAACTAATTTTGTTTTCTTCAATCATTGATATAATTTCTTCTTCGTAAGCTGTTACATTTTCAAATATAAGAATAGTTTCATCTTTGACAATATCAAAAGACTTATTTTCTTTTGAAATACTTAAAACAAGATTTTTCATGATAAAGACCTCCCTATATTAACTATATCCTTTAATAAATTTGTCTTCAAGTTTCACCATAACAATTTTTTTATCAACAAGAATTTCATAAAATTTATCTGGGAAAATTTTTATAACTAAATAAACTCCTGTCTCTACTTTTACTCTAGTAAAGTTTTTATGATTATCATCACTAAAGATATATCCATACAACAGATCTTTTTCATTTACTAAACACAGCGCTCCAGAATTCATAATGGCTGTCCTTACGTATTTTCTATAATTCTAATGTTTATATATCATTACTTGAAAAAAATAGACTGGCGCTATTAGCAAAACCTTTTATAGTATTCTTTTGCTGTGATATTTAATCTTTTAAGCTCTAGACAAAAAGATTTATAAAGATAATAACCGTCTTCAGTAAGCTCTTCTTCTATAGGCATTTTAAATTCGTCTGTGAAATTGTCATCTGGTTTTATCCAATTTTTAAAGTTAGCGCTTTTCTGTTTATATAACTTTAATTTCTTTGGTGTTCCCTCAATTAAGACACACCTGTTTAAAATAACATTACCAGAGACTGTAGTTTTAATTTTCTTGTTGTCTTTTGTAATTAACTCACATGAGCATATAATATCATTTCTGCCTTTAACGTTCTTAAGTTTTATAAACGCTTTTTCTTTTTCTTTAAATGACATAACTAACTTTATAGCATCATTTGCTGTTATATCACCCTCTTGAATTGCACTTGTTATATCACTTAAAACAATATTAAAAGCTGTATCTTTAATATTTAAATAAAACCATTTATGACTTACATCTTTAAACTTTTTTAAAATTCTATCTCTCATAGCAGCAACCAACTCTTTTTATATGTTGAAATTAAAAGTTAATCTTCTTCCCAAGACTCTACGTAAAATCCATACTCTTGTTGCAAATATGACTCTACTTCTTCATCTTCTTCTAAGCTTAATGAAAGAGTTTTAGGTAGTCCTAGATCTCTAATCGCTTCTTCATAGAGAAATCCTTCAAACCCAGTATCAGCAAGATCCCATTTTATTTTTACTCTCATTACTAACTTACTCTCTTTCTTTTTTTAAAATATTTTTATTGTTACTTATTCTATCAATTTCATATTTTATATACCAAATTGACTTTTCTAAGTCTTGAATGACTTTGTTAGGGTCTTTTTTCCCAGAGCGAGCAATGTATTTTATTGCATTTGCTAACTGAAAGTTTAAATCCCAAGCATTCACAACATCAATTACTTCAAAGCCTGAGCCTTTCAAATAATGTGATGGATGATTAACTTCTTCTTTATGACTCATGATTACCCCTATATGTTAAGACAATATATCTTCTAATGTTTTTATTCCAACAGAATGTAACTCTTCTTTACTTACAGGCTTTTCAATAACTTCTTTGACAACGTTTTCTTCTTCGAAATTACCTGATTCTAATCCTAATCTATGAGGAACACCTTCTAAGTTTTTTATATATCCTCTGCTTATATAACAGCTGTCCGTGTAAAATTTAATATGATGCTCTAACTTAGAGCCTTTTGTTCTTAACTTAAATCTTAAATTGTTTTTAGAAACAGAATCAAATCTCATCCAAGCAAAACCAGCTGATTCAAAAGTATCTAACAAATTAGTACATTCTTTATATTGCTTAGAAGAAGGATCACTATATAATATCTCTTTACTTAATGTATGTCTAATACTGATCCAGACTGGATTATCATTTGATACTGTAGTTGATGCCCAAGCTCTGCCTCTACCAGAAAACATAGCTTTGATGCTTGTATTATTTGTATGACTAATATTAAGTGCGCCATTAATAGCTTCATTGAATATTTCACGAAGAAATGTAATTTTAATACTATGATTTTCTTCTTCTAACTTAGAAACTACATCAGAAACAGCAGGAAAAATTATTTTTCTAATTGATTGAATGTCCATGTTAAAATCTTTCTTGGTTGTTTTTATTATTATAATACTATAATTTAAAAATTACACTATAAAAGTATTACTTGTTTTTCTTTTTTAACATCTCGCTATATAACTTTCTTTGCTCAAACAATTTAGACGTCATTCTTAAATTAGGCTTGTCTATTATATTTTTTTCTAAACCCATTCTTAATCCACCATTGACTTGACAAAAAAACTCAAAACAAACACCCACTTCAATATCTTCCCATACTTCAGTTACTTTACCATATCCATACTCGTTGCAAGCATGCTTTAGTGTAACCCACAAAAGGTCTCCAACTTTAACTTTCAATGGAATCTGCTTTCTTCAACAGCAAAGTAATTGTAAAGACTATCTTGACTTATAATGAAAGTTTGTCCTCCAGCTATAAGTCTAGTCAAAGAAATATTTACATTGTAATCTTTTGTTTCTTTACCTACTATGTCAAAAGAAACAATACTAAACTTTTCATATTTCAATAAAGGAAATTTCTCGCCTTTTACGTTAATGCCTTTCTTGTTTGGAGCAAAAAAAGATTTTTTAGATCTATCACAAACAATAATGTAAGCACCTCCTGATATTCCTTTGTAATATATCATATCACCTTTTTTAACTTCTTTATTTTTCATTCTTCACACCTCTCAAAATAGTTTCAGACGCCCAATCTTTTGATACAAAATATGTATAGTCGTCATTGTAAATTAAAGTATTAATCTTACCCAACATTATAATAATTTCTTCTTCTGTTAACTTAATTATTTTGTCAAGTCGAATAATGTCAGCATGGATATTTGATAATTCATTAAATGTCTGAACTTTAATATGTTTATTCCACTTGTTTGATATTACATTAACAAAAAATTCTTTTATTTTATCTCTACTTCTTTTTGAAATCTTGTTTAAATCTTTCCTTTTGATATACTTTGTTACTCTTTGCGCAAGATAAGGAGTATCGCTATGACTTATATCTAACTCTTTTCTACTGTCATAATACTCTGCATCTTCATCAAACGTCAAAAAAAAGTTATTGTTTTCTTTATAGATACAATACTTAGAATTAGTTATATCAAAACTTGCTAGACAATCAAAAATATTTTCATGATCTATTTTATTTACAATCTGCAATGCAATTCCTGATCTAATAGCTGAATTTAATTTGTCTTTTTCTCTTAGCTTTTTAACGCACGAAAAGACAATATTGCTAGTGTATAAACTTTCATGAAAAGTAAAGTCATTATTACTTTCTGTGTTTGCAAAGTATTCAGTATTGTAAACCAAATCAGCTTTCTTTCCAAACAAATCAATATCACCTGATTTGTTAAAAAAGTAATTTTCTATTTTTATATCTGCATTTTCTTTAATAACATTTATTCTGTATACTTCTCTTGCAAACCCTCCTGCAATCCATAGACTGTTGTTCAAGCAATAGTCTAAAATGCAACTTGCATCTTTACTCCACTTACTTATATACTTTAAAAAGCTATCATCTATTTTCATCTTTTTGTATTTCATTCAATACCACCTCTATAGAACGTTGTTTAAAGTAAACAATAGAAAACCTGTAAATATTTTAAAAACAAGCTCTTCTGAACTTAAAGTATCATTATTTGTATTAAGAATCCAGTAAAGCCAAAAGATAAATAAAACATGCACAATCATCTATCTAAATTTCTTCTTCAGAATTAAATATACCATTTATTCTACACCAACTATTCCACACGTCTAGTTCTTTCTGCGTTGAGCGAACAGGTTTAACATTTCTTGCACTATCTATTCTTTCTTTGATACAAGCTTTATTGTCTTCAATGTTACGCTTGCTCTTAACACTTTCTTTAACGATTGTGATAACTTCTTTATTATCATTTGTTTTAACTTCTTTTTTGCTTTCTTTTGTTTCAAGATATAACTTTACAGGAGTGTTTCCTAAAAGCTCGAAGCTATTTATTTCTTTCCACTCTAAGTTAATCGTGCAGTCTGGATGGTCTAGCTTTGAGCCTCTGTATCTTATTTCATACATTCCAGTTTCATCTTTATTTACTTTAGAAAATCTAACCCACGCATAGCCTGCTTTTTCAAAATAAGATACTATCTTTTTAGAGTCAACAGAAGATATAATGTTTAAAATCTTCTGGTATGCATTTGTATCATTTTTTATCTTGAGCCAAGTATTTCCTCTCCCCTTATGGCGATTTTTGATTTGATTTTTATTGCTCATTAAAATTCCTCCAAAGAGTATATGTTACAAAATTATTATATTATAAATTTATAAATTATTACACACAATTAAATTACTTAAATATGCTCTTAACATACGTGAAAAAGCTTAACAAATAAATTTCAATGTATAATATAACAAGCAAAATATAAGAAGGCTTTTCAATAACAGCATGAACTCTACTTAGAACATCTTTTTGCTTTTCAGATATGTTTGAAGAAGTAATCCAATAATATTTTCCGTTTTCGGAAACCATAAGCATTATAAACTTTTCAGGCATTACTAAATCATCTTCTTTTGTTTTATTATTAACGTTAGTTTTCATTGCAAACTTCACTTTCTATTTGGTCTTTTAACAGCTTGTTATACTCTAATTGTCTATATCTTTTTACTTTGCAGTCTAGTAATCCTTTTCTGCAAGTTTTTAGTCTAGAGAAAAGAATATCAGATTTATGCTTTTTTTCTGTTCTATCTTTTCTTTTCTCTTCCAATAGTGCATTTATAACTTTTACTTTTCTATAAAGTTTGTTGATTACAATATCTTTAATTTTAGTTTCAGCGCTGCAACTTCTTAAAAAGCGCTTTTCTTTTAATCTACTATTACTAGTGCAACTAAATATTGCTGAAGTTACTATAATTAATATAAATTTATTCAATTTTAATCTCCTCATCAATATATTATAATATAAGTAAACAAAAGTTACACTAAAAAAGGCCTATAATGTTTAAATTTATTATTTCTATTTTTTTAATTATCTCTAGTGATATAGTCATTCCTGTAGATCACATGAAGAAATCTTTTGGTATGATTCACGTCGGTATTAAAGTAACTGCAATAAACAAAGACACAGTTGATTTGCTTGCTTTACGTTTGATGAGTAAAATAATTGATGGACCCTTCATGAGAGCTTCTTCGTTTATAGTTGATCATCAAAAAAATAAAACAGTACTACTAACTTCTGAACATGTTTGTGAAGAGTTGATAAAGTTTAAAGATCCTAAGCAGTTTAAAATGATAAAAGATTCTATAATTTCTGCAGCAGTAATATCAAATGTTTTTAACAGTAAAGATGTAAAAGAAAAAATAAATATTATTCCTGAAATTTACATTAAAGACTTTTTTGGAAACAGATATATCTTTGATAAAATAGTAAAAAAAGATCATAATACTGACTTATGTAAATTTACTACTATTAAAGAGTGGGGAGTTAAGTCCTTAGTCAATAATGTTGAGTGTAAGTATGGCGAAAGAATATACAACATTTCAGCATCAGGTGGTTTTTATAGCAAAAGATCAGCACCATTTAGAGAAGGAAATTTTTCAGGTATATATCTAGATAGTCAAGAAAATAAAAAAGTAAAGACTAATCTTTATACAATAGAATCATTACCAGGAAGCTCTGGGTCTGCTGTTTATAATGCTAATGGTTATGTGTGTGGAAACATAAATGTGTCTTATAGTAAATCTAATCTTTCATTAGGCGCAACAAGAGCTGATATACTAAACTTTTTAAAAATATAAACGTTATACTTTAGACATCTTAAAGAATTTATAACCTCTAGGCAAGTTGTTGCTATCATCTTTTACTTTCTTTTTTTTTTCATACTCAACTAATGCTTCATTAATCTTTTCAATGCAGCTAGCATAGTATTTCTTTTCTTTTTCACATCTTATAACAATATTTTCAGTAATCATTTCAAGTCCCTTTATACATTAATCAATTCTATACACAAACAAATTTCTAGAAAGTAGTCATAATAACAATACATAATTTTTCCTTTCTAACAAAACAATGATTCATTTTCAAAAACTTCTTCTACAGACATATTATTTATCGATACAACTTCATTCTCAAAGTGTTTATTATAATCAAAAACTATATTTTTAAAATTAATTTCAATATCATGTGTGTCTTTTAATACATAACTAATATTTTTTAATCTGATTCTAACTTCAGCGCATTCTATAGAACTCTTTACAGGGAAAGAAACTATAAAAATGTCAAAGTCTTTGTAGTGATCAGCATTAAAGAAGGGTTTAAAATTATTATTCCTAAAATCTTCTACTTCATAATACAAATTAAATGTATCTTTAAAAAAACTTACAAGTTTATACGTTACAATGTTCTCAAGCATTAGTCTGATCCTTTTTGTTTGTTTTAACTTTACACTTTCCGCAGTAGTCTTCACATGTTTTACACCCGTAATACATACTAATTGATTTACCACAGTCATGAATATAAAAGTCCATGTTTTTTTTACATAAACTACACTCTACGTTTTTTTTTGACATAGCTCAACCTTTCTTAGAATGGTAGATTTGTTAAATCTTTTTGACTAAATTTTCCACTCGTTTTTGAAGTTGTATTGTTCCAGTTTTTTAAAACAAAACTATGTGATAAATAGCCCTTATAAAAAAAATTATAAGACTTTTCAACGTTACCTGTCATTAAAACATACCCATCAATTAAAGATGTATACTTTTTATTCTCTGTAATCCAGAGATGCGCGCTGCTATAAACACTTGTTTTTACATCAATGTTTATATTCTTTATTACTAAGTCACCGTCATCTTTTCCTTTAAACGCTGACTTTATTTGACTCGATGTAATAAGCTTTAAGTTTTTATCATATTCTATGTTTGAAATTATTTTTTCCGACAACATTAAACCTAAAAAAGCAATTTCACCAGCAGCGCCATTGTAGTCTATAAAAAAGCTTGAATGTTTTTTTGATTTCTTGTTTTCAAATATATTATTTTCTCTAGCTTTACTCATTCTAGCATTTGCAACTTTAAATGCTAAACAAGCTTCTTTTTCAGAAAGTGAATATCTCATATACTAACCTTAGTTTTTTAAATAAATTTGATTATTAAAAGTTTTTTTTACATGTGATGCTTTATAAATCATTCTCTTTGCACTACTACTATTTGTTTTAATGCTAGATAGCGTTGAAAAGTCTTCTATTTTTTTTGACTTATTAATTACTAAATCTTTTTTCCTTAAGTAGATTTTGCATTTAGTAGTTAAAAGATACTCATTATATAAACTTAAAAAAATGATTACCAAAAGAAAAAAATTAAACAAAACACTCTTACACATTAAATACTCTTTTCTATAATGTGTTATATATTTTGCAAAACTTCGATTATATTACCATTCTTTACTTTTATTAAAAAAGTCCCGTTGTCACTACTTTTTAATTCTTTTGATTTGTTCATATTATTCATCTTATATGATCCATACAAAGAAAAGAGTATTGACGATGTAATAGCATATATATACAAGGTAATTAATAATGTGTATGATTCTTGGTCTCTATCAAAAATGCTGATCACAGTAGGTATAAACAAAAGTTTACCTATTATGAAAAATATAACAGCAGTCTTCGTATACTTATTTATTGAATTTGAAATACTCATATCATTTCTTTCTTTCAATCTTTTTGAAATAAATCTTTCTTTTTTTGTCTCTTTTGTAGTCACTCAAGTCTGTTTGAAGAATTAGTCTCTGTATGCTTCCTCTTTTGCCTAATACTGACTTACATTTAGCTTTAACAGTTTTATTAATTAATTCACTATCTTCGCGAACTTTGTGACAAATAATTCCATTGCTCTTTGTAAAGCTTTCCATCACTTTTATATTTTTATCTAAATCACATTCATGTATAACATTTAAAACGTAAGAAGAAAAGACCAAGTCATGTTTTTCTGTTGGTAATCTGCTAGAGACATTATTATAACCATCTTCTGTATCTTTTCCGTTGTAAGGATCATAGCTCCACACCTTATAACCTAATGATCTTAACGCTTTAGTATGACGACCTTTTCCTGCGCCCCAATCAAGGATGCTGAAACTTGTATCTTTAGCATACTCTGCAACGAATGACATGATGTCTTTGTTAGGTAGTGTATTGCCAGACAAAGCTGTATATTTTGATTTTGAGTTTTCCATAATATCCACTTCTATTCTAAAGAATTTAGTTGTTTTAATGCTTCATTCATATCATATTCATTTTCTTCTTCATCATGAATTGCTGACTTTATTATAGAATACCATGTACTATATGATAAAGAAGAACAATGTGATCCATTTGGAAGAATTTCATAAGCTTCTTCTAGCAAGAATTCCATTTCTTTCATTATCATTTTAAATCTATATGTATCATTACTCATAATTTTTTCCTCCTTTATATGTAAAAAGAACAATATACGAAAGTTAACTGAATAACTAAAAATGCAAGTACTGATTTCTTTATATCATCATGTTTAATGTAAACAGTAATACCTGCTACATAAGCAGTTGACATCATAAATATTAAAATTAATAAGTCTAACATTTTTTCTCCTAATGACTTTTTTTATTTACAATAATATTATAAAAAATATTATAAAAAATTACACTCTTTAATTGTACAACAGTCTTTTTATTTGAAAATTCAAAGTTTGTTTACTCAAATAAAAAATTGTTAAGCTTTATTAAAACAAAGTTTATCTTTAAGTGTAACAACTATATCGTACTTTTAAGTCTAAGATACTTCTTACTGCGCTGTTTTTAATTTAAATAACTTACTTATAGTTTATTTAAGTCTACAATATAATTCAGCACACTTAAGATTTATTCTTTAATCATACTTGTTCGTGATTTTGCAATATATTCCAAACGCGCTTGTCCATCCGTAATCTTCTATAAAATATAAGTCATCACTGCGCTTTATTTTTAAAGACTTATTGTTAATTGTAATGTCAACTATACAACTCTTGTTTTCTATGAAATTGTTCAATGAAAAACTGAGCTTTTTTATTTCTTCTTGATTAACGTTCATTTTTAATAACCTTTTTATAGATGTCATGTTTTGCTTGATTTTAATCATTATTTAGTCCTACAAAAAACTGGTATTTTATGTACATCACATACTTTTTTATACACATACTCAACATAGCTTAAATGCATATACACTAAGATACTTTTACAATTCACTCTTTCTTAAGATATCTATTACTGTATATAAAACAACGCAACACCAAATAAGCAAAGATACCTCTGGATTGCTGTCTATAAATAAAATAGTAATAATAAACGAAGCGAATACAAATATAAAAAAAGCGTATGTAAATAAAAGATCCATTTTAAATTCCTTTTTTAATTAATTGTTTGAATTTATTTATAATTCCTAACAAAAAAATTATAAATAAATTATATTTTTTTTTACACAATTGGTATGTCAAGGTGCTGAATTAAATTCAGTATGCTTTACATAAGAGTTTTCATCAACAGCTAATACAGCGCTGAAGAAGTCGTATGAATACAATACGTTTTTTGTTGTCTGCACTGTTGGTACAATTTGCGTGTTGTCAATCAAGAAATGATTCATGTCAAATCTATAATGTTTAATTCTGCAAGTCATTGAGACATTTCTATCTGCTGAAAAGCTTTCAGGAATCTTCCACGTTGCAATTTTCATAGTAATCCTTTTTTAAATAAACTTATATCGTTTTAACTTTTTTTATTAAAAACACTTTTTGCAAATATCGATAATTTTATAGGAACACATTTGTATCCTTGATATCTTGACAAACCAATCAATAACTTTTGTTCTTCAATAAAACTATAAACATCGCTTTTGCCCAGGCAATGCATTTCTATACAACTTCCATTAGATTCAAATACTTGTACTTTAAATAGAATGTTTTGAAATTGATTTGTTTGACTAATTTTTTTATTTACCATGAACAAATTCCTAGTTTTAAAAGTAAAAAGATTAGTTAATGTTATTAAACAGCTCTAATAATGTATACTTATCAATATACTCTTGACTGTTGTATACTTTTTCTTCAAACCACTCAAAAGAGTCTTTTAATTTACTTCCTTGTATATACTTTACTTTTGTATGACCATCAACTCTAATCACTTCAGTATGCTTTTCCATTAAATTGATTCTGCACACAGGGTCAATTACCATTCCATCATTAAACTCTATCCACGTATGTGAAATCGGCTTTCTTTTATTGTCAACCCATAACCAACCTTCGATGACTTCAAAGTCTATTACTTTTCTATCTATTAGCTCTTTACAGATAATAACAGCAACTTCATCACAACAGTCATCTTTGTTGAACGAGTAACCTGAATTTATAAATGAATTTATCCAGTTTTCTTCTTTTTTGTGGTTCTTGAAATGAAAATTAAGCATCTTATTATTCTTATATCTCTTTCTATTACTTTTAAATAACATTCACTATAATTATTCCTTTATTTTAAATTGCGTAAATGCCACCTTCATTGATAATATCAATAAACTTTCCATAAGCTGTTTCTTCTTTGGGCATATCACAGTCAAAGTATCTATGATACACACTCATAAAGTTTAATCCCATATTTATAACTATTTCAACACCATCTTTCTCACAAACTCTTTCTTCAATAAAAGAAAGTGCTGGATATTCTTCGTACACATCTTCATAATCATCAATGTCTTTTGGGATGTTGTTTTTGTTTGAATATAGTTCTTTAAAACGATATCGAGTATTTTCACCTGGATCTAAAAAAACATCAGCCATATATTGCTCATTAACTATAATCTTTTCCTGATATTGAAGATCTGTTAACATTCTGTTGTAAATCATATCACATGCATCTTCAGCAGTTATATTACTAAGAATATTAGGGATAGGAGTCTTGCTCATAATTAAACCTTTCAAAAGCAGTTAAAAATATTATTTAATAATTCCTTGCATATAGATTATACACTACAATTTTTTATTTTACACGAAGAATATCTGGTACTTCTTCTTTAAACACATCACACCACGCTCTAAGAAAATCATTAAGATAAACACTGCTATAACCAGAGTTTCTAACAACCAAATCACTTTCTTTGCTAAATCGTTTACAGTTTATTATAAATCCTCCATTCATAATATTACAATTTAAATTATAGTGAATAGTTTCGCTATTAACATCGTAAAAGTCTTCTACACTTAAAAGTTTTATGTTAGAGTTAGCAGGCAATTCATAATAGTCTTTACCATTGCTAGTAACAACAAGGTTTAACTTTGTAGTTAAAAACATTAACAATTCCTAACCGTAAACTATTTCATCAAACAAACAACACTGTATAAATACATCACCTGTAATAGCATCACAATCCTCTTTTAACAAGTTGTTATAATGACTAGGCGCAATATCATGCATTGTCTTTAATCCAGACTGAAGTGATGATATATTAAGTCTTCCTAACAAGTCATCAGTTTCATTATCATATACAGCAACGCACCAATCAGGATTCTCAATATCGTACCAATGCTTTCCGCCTTCAAGCACAACAGACGCCCAATAATTAATTCCGCCTTCAAAACCTGAACATAATAAATTGATTATATCTTCTGAGTAATGTTTATGTGTAATATTTACTTCGAACATGTTTCTTACCTTTTTTAAATAGAATGAAATAATTGACGATACAATATGTGTATCATACGAATAATAAACTTTATAAGTTTGCTGGATGTATGCTCCAGACATCTTGATCAACATCATGTATAACTTCTTGTTCTTCTTCTAATTCGTCAAGAATACTATACAAAGCATCCATTGGAACATGCGGTACTTGCTCAATAATCTCATCAAGCGAACAGTCATTATCTTGAATATACTCTAAAATGCTAGAACGAAACTCATCTCTTATGTCTTTTAAAACTGTCATAATTAAATCTTTCAAATGAAGTTAAAAATATTATTTAATAATTCCTTGCATGTATATTATACATTGCAATATTGCATATTACACTTATAAATTTATTTTATCTTAACTAAATAAATAGTTATATAAAAGAGTAGCAAGACAAAAAGTTATAACGATAGTCAGTACAAACAAAAATACAACTATTATTCTAACTTGCATCTCTTCTATAACAGTAAGTGAATGTTTAACAATTCTAATCTTATCTTTTTTATTCATACAAATAGACTCCGCAAAAGTTGTTAAAAACAAAACTGTAGACAGATAAATCAACTATATCATTAAATCAACTATATTATTAACTATTTTATCTAATATACTAGAGTCCATTGCTATACCACTAGACAAAGATATCATAGAAAAAATCCTACTGTACTTGTTGAATATCTCTTCTGTATTGTTTAGATTTTTTTTGATATCATTAGTCAACGATTCTTTAATTTCGTACAGCTCTTTTCTAATATCTAAGAATTCCTTTGTGCTTATTAATCTACTTTTACCGCCTGCTTCTTTCAAATAAACATTCACATTATTAATTCCTGGCAGTTCATTTTCCCACCCACTGCTTACTGAGATGTCTTTGTTTTTAGGGTGCTCTTTGTTTTCTTTAGTTGAATCTGCATAACAGCATGTCATCTCTAAAGTCCAAAGTAATAACGCTAAACTATATAACGATAATTTTCCATAGACAACACTTTTATTTAATTTGCTTAAAACATTAAAGTCAATTATATGTGACCTTTGATATGCTAAGGAAGAATTTGGTTGCGGGTATTCTATAAAAAACAAAGTCTCCTTATACTCCACTTTTTTCTTCCCATATTCGACTTCTTGAATTCTTTCGAAAGGGCAGTTTTTACCCTTGTTTAACTCTCTTAACTTTGCTATTCTCTTGTTGATAGCATGTTTATATGCTTTTATTACGTCAGGACTTGTATTCTTATTGCTCATTCTACTGTACTCATTGTTATCATTGCGAAGGCTTAATAATAATGAAGACATAGTGTTTTGGTATTGATTACTTCTACTTTTGCTTTCTTTGCTGTAGTTTAATGACGACCAAACTTTCAAGTTTCTAGCCATAATAAAGTCTCCTTTCAAAAGTTGTTGAAAATATTATTCCTACTTACAATTACTACAACAGAAGTTATAACCTGTAGACAAACTTTGCAAGTCTCTTTGTAATCTATGATATCCTATTTCATTAGCAACTTCCATAAATAGTTTAATCATTCCTGCTTCAGAATAATCATCAGCTTCAATCTCATCAAAGCCATCATTATGACAGTTCTTTACTATTTGACGAACTATATCAATTATTAACTCTTTAGACACATCTACATGTTCACTGTTAACATACATACCTAAAGCTCTATTTCCCATTTCATTTTTACATCTCATATTAAGCCTTTCAAAAGCTGTTAAAAATATTATTTAATAATTCCTTACAATGATATTATAATATATTAATAAAAAATATTACACGATTAACGGAAACTTTTCATCAAACACGTCTTTCCAATAAAGCGGTAATAAAAAGTCATTACGTATAATATTGTTTACCCGAATCAAATCCATATTATCTTCTACATCTTTTGAACATGAAATTACAAAATCATGTCCTGCAACTTCACATGTAATATCATATACAATACGACCATGATAAGGTATATAACCCGTGTAAGTTTTAGTATATTTAATAGATGTTTTCTCAGGAATCACTCTTATACCATCATGTAACGGAAATTTATTTACTAAAATACTCAATCTAATAATCCTTTTTTAAATTACAAATCATCGATATAATTTACTACTACTACATTTTCTCCATCGTATATCTTTCTCCTTACTTAAAAAATCTCTTCTATACTTTTATTATGAAATAAAACATGTCCAACTTTTAACAGCTTATCTGAACCTCCATGACTTATCCTGAAAAAAGAAAAGTAAGATCCATCTATACTGTATCCATCACCTATAACTTTTTCTTTTGCTTCATCTAAACTAATAAAAGGACCAAAAAGATCTTGAACTTCATAAGAGTCTTTAACAGAAAACGTAACAAAAAACATACATAACCTTTCAAGAAAAATAAAAAACTTTCTAAAATTATTTGCATAAAACAGGATGAATCTGACAATTGTTTCTTAAGCTTCCTACTGGAGCTGTTCTAAAACAATATGTATCTTTATAAACACAAAGAACCACACCTTCATGCTCATCATCAATCATTTTTTTAATAACATCTTTAAGATTAAAAAAAGCAGATGATTGATCCCACGGCTTTTTGAATTTATAAAAGTAATACAAAGCAAAAAACGATTCACAATTTACAAATGTTTTTTGCTTTGTCAAATCATCTTTATCTATTTTCTCGTTTATGCAGTCTAAAAACAGTCTAGAAAATTTGTACAAAACTTTTTTCTTCCTTTTCTTCTCTGCCTCACAATTACTCCACTCGCCTTTTTTGACTTCTATTTTACAGTTTATCTCAGGTCTAGACATAGTATAACTTACATCAAGCAATATGCAGATACAGAAGAGAAGTGATACTTTAATTTTTTTAAATTTCATTTAAACATTCCCTATAATTATCAAATATAGTCTTTAAGCTATAGATATAATAACGTCATCGTATCCTTCACTCTTGAATTTGTTCCTTATTTCTTTAGCTGTTTTATAAGAAACATAATTATCAACAACTTCAGTACCACCAACCCAAACTGTGTACATGTCTTCAACTTCATCTTCATCTGCATCTTCATCTTCTGTGTAAATTTTGCTTTTAGCAAACTCTTCAACTTCATCTTCACTTAACCATTCTAATAGATTGTCAAGAATAAATTTTCTTGTTAACAAACTATTCTCAATATCATCAATTAATAAATTAGTATATCTTCTACTCATAACGTAACTCCAAAAAAGTTGTTAAAAAATTTATTGAATAATTCCTTACATAAGAATTATACATCACAATATTCAATATTTACACTTAGTGAATTCAATGCCCATGTATCAGAGTCTTCATTGTATATAATATCTTGATCTACTTCCAACTCTAAAATCATGATTATGATCTCATCTGCAGAAATTAAATGATCTTTGTATAAGTCACAAACATTAATAAGCTCACATACATCATGATAACTTTTCTCACCACTTGCAATATATCCTAAAATTAAAAATCTATACTCATCTCTAAAACTTTCAAAATCATACATTCTAAAACCTTTCAAAAGCTGTTAAAAATAAAATTATTATTTCCTTCCCCACACTTATATTATACAATATATAATAATTTATTTACACTCATGAGTAACATCAATTGTTTTGTTAAACAAACTAAAATACTTGAATGATACTTTCTTAGATTTACTTCCAAAAGTTAATAACTTTGATTTTTTAAGATTAAAGTTATGTAAGTCTATATAAAAACGAAACAAATACATTGAGCTTATAACAACAACATATTCAGTATCTGGATTGTTCTCTTTAACTTTCATCAAGTGAATTTTAATTTCAGCCTCTTCCTCCAAAAATCTGCCAAATTTGTATTTTTTAATATCAATCGTCTCAATCTTGTCTTTGTTCAAAGTTAACCAGTTGATATAAGCATTATCACAACTTTTATCAATTATTGCTAAAGTTAGTCTTGGATACAAAGTCTTACTATTTATTAAATCACTTAATACATACATATCACCATGATAAATCACAGTATCTCCCAACTTAAGTCTTTTGTTCTTAACGATACCACATTGACTGCTGCAATTAAATTTTTCCAGACTCTTTTTGCAGAAGCCTGTAGCAGATAACGTCATCAAAACAATATAAACAACATACTTCATTATTGCTCCTTACAATGTAAAATAGTTTAAATAATAGTCATGTTTATCTAATTAATGAATATACTCATTACCTTCTATTTCTTCACCAACATACTCTAAAATAAGGACAAGTTTGTGAGGAACTCCAACTGTATTCGAACCATTTACAAATTCAGTATAAACTCTTTCAGTATCTGTGACTTTATAGTAAGAATTGTTTAATTTAATATGCTTACCTGCTGACATGACCCATCTTTGCATTATGTCTTTGAAGTATTCATAAGTATTGTCTCTTTCACCTGTAACCTCATGAGAACATCTTGCATTTTCTGGTGTTGTATATTCTTGCAAGTATGAATTAGAATGTCGCTTCCACCATCCTGTATAAGATCTACAAGGATCCCATCCCATGTAAGTTGAAAGTTTTTGATTAATACATGTATCAAAATGAATTTTCTTAACCTGCTGTTCTTCTTCATTATAAACTGCAATGTTCCAGTTTTCACACATGTCCATTGTATGCTGGTCTGTGCTGTAGCTGTATCTTCTAAAATTATGATATCTGCTAATTAACTTTCCAACAATCTCACCTTCATCTGTTATTTTATATGTTGAGAAAGGTTCAAGACCTTGTGGCAATTGTTGTGTATTGTTTTGCAATTGTAATTCTGAGAGTATTTCTTCAATGTTAGGCGCTGGACCTACTGGACCTGTTTCACCTCTTGGACCTGTTTCACCTCTTGGACCTGTTTCACCTCTTGGACCTGTTTCACCTCTTGGACCTGTTTCACCTCTTGGACCTGTTTCACCTCTTGGAC